>Ga0247734_1000075_pt1 | contig 87528 bp, 99 predicted proteins | sample UWRJL103311B2_FD_180933 | JGI IMG/M metagenome (GOLD analysis project Ga0247734, IMG submission 180933) | Plant litter microbial communities from Arlington Agricultural Research Station in Wisconsin, United States - UWRJ-L103-311B-2 | ecosystem: Environmental > Terrestrial > Plant litter >... | reverse complement strand
GACCTAATAGGCTCGCTTATGCAGCCACATCTCGAGCGAGGATATATAACAGTAGCAGTAGTTGTTATATGATAGAAGTAGTTGATGCCTCAGGCAGCAGCACATTCTCTCATACCAGTATTTGACAGTTTACTTATCTTTATTTGTTATCTTATTAAAGTTGATTTTGTTTTATAGTAGATAGTTTTATTATTTATTATTAAATTATAATAATATATTATTGTCACGGTACTACCTTGGTACAGTACCAAGGTACTGTACCTCGGTACAGTATTGTGCTGAGTCAGCAAACCTACAAATAGTAGTTAGCAATAGTAGAATACAAATCAGCTTTTACACAATACTTGATTCCCACAGTACCATCGGTACTTCATTGATTGACGATCCTACCAATTATTTTTATTTATTTATTAATTTTGAGAAATATAAAGTGATTTATATTTAGATTTAATAAGTAAAAGTATGTCACCGGCGAACGACGTATACACAGAGGTTCAATAGTAGAATTCAATAAGTTCGATAAGGAGAAAGAAAGGTCTTGGTCGGAGGCCGTGAAGAAGTCAACGAACTCCGCCAAGATACGCTAGCGCTAGCTTGGGCCAGCGCCTTTACTAACCAGGGCTTGCCCCTTACACTATTTATCTAAAAAACCTTAAGAATTTAATAAAAGGATATTAAAAATAATCTTTATAACTTTAATTATTACTATTAATATTAAAGTCTAACTATTAAAAGAGAAAACTTAATATATTGTCAGCAGCAGAAGTATCTGGAAGAACCAGAGCGCAAAGAAGAGGGTGAGCCACAAATGGTAGCAGTTGTGTGGTACTTCAATTTTCCGGGCGAGCGCCGTGCTCCAGTACCATTTTTGAGAATTGAGGAAGCAAATCCAAGAGCACCGGCCGTCAACCGTGTCACTATCTGCGAACTAGAATGTGAAATACACGAGGATGATCGCCAAATGCGTACGTATATCGCTCCACTGTTGCCCACATATACTTATGAGATCTTTACTTAGACCGACTTCTGAAGCGCGTGCAACCATCTACAGGGTCTTGGGAGACCTTCAATGACATTCATTACTGGTTAAGGGAGTGTGGAAAGGGGCATACGAGATGTAAGACAAGGTATGGTGAGCAGCCACGCCAGATGCCTACTCGCTTGCTACAGGTTGGGGCTTTTGACCCAGGTCCTAAAGTCTACCTTCGTGCCTCTTCGCAGATTCCCTCAGATTCAAGATATGCGACTCTTAGCCATTGCTGGGGTCAGCATATGCCCGTAAAGCTGGAACAGAGAGTATTACAAGCTTTCTCTGAGGGTATCGAAATTGCTGCGCTACCACGGACTTTTCGAGATGCTATTGGGCTCACAAAAGCCCTTGGCCTTGACTACCTATGGATTGACTCCCTTTGTATCATTCAAGATAGCCCAAATGACTGGGATTGCGGATGTACCCGTATGTCATCCGTCTACATGGGATCTTTTGTCAATATTGGGGCAAATTCATCTGCAGACTCTCGCGGCGGCCTCTACCGCCAGAGATCCTGGAAATCGGTAACTCCTCTCGCAGTGTGTCTGACGTATGCGCCTATAGGCTGGCGTTGCCAGCCAATTGTCCTGTATCCGAATAGAGGAGACAATATTCTCGATCATGCACCACTTGGAAGCAGAGCTTGGGTTGCTCAAGAGCGCATTCTTGCGCCACGCACCATCCATTTGCTGCAGCATAAGGTGGTTTGGGAATGCGATGAATGTATGGCATCCGAGTCAGATGTAACAGGGAAGCTCGAGATGAGATCCAAGATGGCATCTCTGGCACGTCGCAGACCAAAGCTTGACAATCTTGCCGATTCCAGGAAGCAGTTCTTGAGTACATGGGCCAATGTCGTGCGTTTTTATAGCATGGGCAAGCTGACAGTGGCGACGGACAAGCTCATTGCAATTTCTGGCGTTGCAAGATACATGTGGAGCATGCTATGGGATGACGGACCATTGGAATACTATGCAGGCCATTGGAGTCATAATTTCGAGTTTCAATTGACGTGGTCTGGATCTTACTTCAGCGTTGGCAGTCGGCCACGGAATTACATTGCACCTTCATGGTCATGGGCATCATACAATGGCGAAGTTGTATTTCCGTATCCCTATCAGGAAACGTTATGGGCGACACTCATCCAGATAGAGACTTGTCCTGTATCCGACTCATTTGGCGCGGTCTCATCGGGCTTCATTCGTATGCAAGGTCCTTTGTGCAGGGCTGTCACCACATATTCGACACACCACGTAGATCAGGAAGGCCGTAATATCGTAAAATTGCTTGGATCTAGTGTCGATATAGAGTGTGTCGAACTGTCTTTCGACGAGGCTGACGAGGCGACAATAATCGAGGATGGTGGTGGGCAGCAGAACCATTTCGTTATGTTTGGGATCATGCAAAGAGGAAATACCGGCGACAGACCATTTGAAGGAATCATACTACGGTTGACTGGACTGCAAAGAGGTCAGTATCGGCGCATTGGCGCCTTTCGAGTTGATGACCTCGTTCCACATTCATTAGAGGAGCAGCAAGAGCAAGAGCAATTACATGCTATATTCGACGGCGACCCTGAAACATTCGAACAGAATGATTTTGGTGCGTTGAAGGCTGCATTTAATGCTATGGACATGCCTGACATCTATTTTGAGGAGAGAAGAAACGGTTGGTATGAATTTACGATCATTTAATTTTGATTTGTACAAATATACTAAACCCAAAGGCTTTGCCGCGCTTACTTCCAGCGACCTAGACAAGAACATGACAAGATATCGATGCTTCGATGCTCTTTCAGCGCGTAACTTAATATTTTATCAAGCCGAGCTAGCGGAACTCGATGACCTTCAACAACAATATGACGAGGAGGATCGTAAGGCAAGAGCCGAGGCATCAATAGTATGCCAACGCGACTTGGCGAGTTTCGCGCAATCGGCTCTAGAGGACGGAAGAGACCACAGGAAATAGATCTCGCGATGAAAATCCCGGACTGTGCTAGAGCAAGTATCGTAAGGCTTACGGCTTTTCAGTCGGCACATGCTGACTACGATGGAGACGAGGCATTAGCCAAACATTAGTACCTTCCTCTTGGTATAGCCTCACACTACCCAACCCTACCTTTCCTGTCCATATTATCCTGCCGTCGCGATGGTGATGTAGCAGGAGTGCGAGATGGCGCTCCAGCGCCCAGGCATAGCGTGCTGCCACTTGTTAATAAAAAAACCTACAGAGTTGAAGGCAGAAACTAAAATATATAAAATAATCCCTTTTTATGATACAAATTTAAAGTTATGAAGGTAAGTAATCTGATGTTTAGTTTATCGAGCAGTGTAAAACCTGACGTGTGGGGTCAGGAATCATGGCCACGTGTTTGACCCCAAGATGCTGGGACCTCGGGAGCCCCAGGAGCTCGTTGTCACGACCCAGTAGGTGCCTACGATATAAAAGGCCTCTACGAAAAGTCATCATCCTGTAGTCCTCAATCGAACTCTCCACCATAAGCTAAGGCTGGTCGAGATATATCTTATTCGGAGAGGCACATCGAATATAAACGCTTATGGAACACCGGCTTCGCTCTCCACAAATATCTCATATGCCGAGCGAAACATACTACAAAACGCTATCAATTTCGTCTTTCAATATCTACAGATATGCATCCGATAAACAGCTCGTCAAAGCCGTCAGGCGGTATCCCGCTCTATGGCGAGCTCTAAGGATTGCAGACCTACTACCTTTCGTTCAACTAATAGCCCTTCGAATTATTTAGTGGTGCGGCATTGCTTTAGCAACAATTATTGCCGGCAAAATTATTGTGAATATCGGATATTGGGGTTTTCTTAAGCTCTTGAAGAGCCGAAAGAGAAGACTTGAGGAGAGATGGCGGAGTAGGAGAGAAAGCGACAAGCGGCGTACCTAAGTGAGCTCCGCACGAAGCTAGCCGCAAAAGCTGCAGCAATAGAAGATGCCAGAGTACGCCAAGCTCGAGAAGATCAAGCTATAAAGGACAAGCTAAAGAGAGACGAAAAAGAGAGCCGAACCAAACTAGAGCAGATTATGTGAAGTGGGAGAAGGAATATGACATAGTCTTTCAGAACAACGCTTTGATGACTAAATTCCCATTTCCACCAGTCGATTATCAAGCAAGAGATTTGTATGGGAATCCTGCGATTGTAGTGGTCCATAACCTTGAGTCCTCTTGGATCTTCTTAGCATGTGCCTTGAGCTCATCAACGTCCCAATTACACCAGACGAACTTTCCTCTTAGGAATCGCGCCTCCCTGCTAGTAACCCATAACGTGAAATGCGTACTTAAAGCAACTAGATACAGTTAGCTTAATTCACACAGGCTTTAATGAACTTACAGGTATTTGGTTTTAAGTCTTGGTTATTGAATTTAGCGAACATAGCTGTTTCCAAAATACCAGGATGAATATTTACAAAGTGAACGTCTGGTTCTTTTACAGCCACATACTCAATTAGGTTTACTAAGGCATACTTAGAAGCACTATAAGATATAAATCCACCAGTCATGTGTTTTGGGAAGGCAATTCCAGCAGCAGATACTGCAACGACAACAGCATCTTCGCCTTTGGCTGGCAAGAAGGCACTGAGGGCGACGATTGCACCCTTGACATTGATCTCATAACCTTTCCAGAACTCGGTGACATCAGATGACCCAACCGCGCCTTTGTTAGGCATGTAGCCAGCATTGAGGATCAATGTGTTCCATTTTCCAAAGCTCTCCGCGGCTTTCTTGACGGCATCAAGGTCGGTAATATCAGCGACGAAATGAGAGACCTTCGTCTTTGGGTATTGCTCCGCGATAATCTTCGTTGTCTCTACTAATGGTCCTTCAGATCGACCTAGGATGGCAATTTCAGAAGCACCAGCTTCTGCGAAGGTCTTGACGAGTTCACGGCCAAGGCCATAGCCACCTCCAGTGATCACAACACGGCGTCCAGCTATGGAAAGCTCAGGGCGGGATGGGGAGATGGAGTCGTAAGTGTCAGAATGCCAGTTCTTGGTCGGTGATGGTACGGCCATGATCAAGGATTGGTAGCTTTAGTTACAAAGAAGTATAGACGGCGTTTAGATCAGAGAATATAAGGCGAGATTGGAATGATGTTCGGAAGCTATTGATTCGCATTATATTATGGCTATTGAGATAGAAGCTTCCTGTGCTATGATACAAGTGAATTTTTGGTTGGGATAGGTAATTGGTTAGCGAATTCTTGAGATGAGCGGTCACAGGCTGGAGCCTGAGGCAGAATTGCAAGTTAAGTTATTTTAGATGAGGAGAAACTAATAGGCCACAGCCTCTTCAAAAGAGGGGGAGCCAGCGACACCTTTAAATGTATCTCGATACGCGAATGAATCAGGTAGACACTAATGCTTATGCGTAGAACAACTGGTCAATCCTTTCCGTTGTTCAAGGGAGTGTCAACACAGGCCTGCCAAGAGGGAATTCTCTCAGGCAGTAAAAGCCTTTCACGTGATGCGACCGTTGGGATGTACGAAGTAATGCTTAGGAAGTAATGCTTAGGATTGACGTATCGGGAGAATGGAATGTTTCGGGATACGGGAATTTTCGGGCGCGGCGACGCGTAGCCATAAACTTCGCAGCCCACGATGCAGCTAACCAGGGTTCTTGCTCGCTTGATTAGAGAAGGTATCAGCCTATGTGGCAATGTCGTGACAGGGCGCGCCGTGGCCGCCACAAAAGTAGCAATAGCATTTTCATGTTATTATAGAACCTGGATATCCATATTTAATCGTTCTATATATTTAAATAGTGAAAAAAGTGTAATGGTGGTGTCACAAGGGTTCCTGTTATAGGGTAAAAGGAGGCTCTTTGTAAATCCAAGGGGCGGCGGCGACACGATAATGATTTTCGGAACTAGTGAGTTAGGAGTGTTTAGGGAGGTATATAATGTAACGAAAATGAAAATGAATAGAAATTTTAACATGTTCACAGATTTTGAATCGCTTGAACTTGAAGTACCTACCTTTTATCTCGTTACGGGGTACGTTTCGGCACGCAGTGATAGTCGTTATGTAAAGAGTTTTGTCAGACGAGAGGTTTCGTGTTTATAAACTTTCATGGTTAGGAATAGAGAGTGTTTGTTTACTTAGTAATGGAAACGGAATTAACTTATTTTATTTTATTTAAGCTGATTCATACTTGTCTTTTCAAAAGGAAAAGAAATCCAATACGAACTTGACGGTCAGGCTAAGAGCTATTTATTCGAGTTTTCTTTTAAAGGAATCAGAACGTTACAAATGGAACCCACTTGAACTATAGAATTACCACAAGTCCTTTGCCCCTTTTTAAACCTGTGGAACAATTTTATTCTATGTGTTTTTTGAGCCTTATCACGGTGCTGAAAATTTATTATCAGCCTTGTGGTGATCATGGAGTTCTGTGTTATGCGATTGCGCAAACACTAGTTAGTACCTTTAATCAAGCGATCAAGGATCCTTAGTCACCACTTGGTAATAGAAGGTGGATAGTGGTTACAGTAGTTACAGCGTGCGGCTGCTGGAGTTGTGGCTGCATGTGGTGCAGATGGCTACCAGAAACCCCCGTTTTCCCGATACTAATCGACATAAACTATGGCTTCTGAAACATGCAATGGCCATGAATAACTCTTCTGTTCTTCAATAGGACAGCAATCAGACCCAAGCAAGGTTTACAATCCTATAACATGTACATTGATTGATTGGTGCATTGATGCGTGACATCAGTGGTTATGCACGGTGTGCTGGCGAGAACTTGAACACGCCTTTGCGCAAACCAAGCAGTATAGTATAATGCAAATCTCTTCACCTGTAATATCAAGCTGGAAAAACAACGGCACATCAATTTACAGACAACTGAATCTCTGAAAGATGTCAAACAAAATCACCGATGCTCGCATCGAAGAACTTCAGCGACTAAAAGACCTAAAGGATGAGCTGAGCGGTAAAATTCAGACGCAGAAGGACGAAATGCAGAGTATCCTTGATTCGATGGACGACGAAGCCCAGGAATTGGCGTCATCATCTTCAAAAGCAGCAAAGGCCGCTCGAGGTAAAGCGTCGTCTGGTCTCAACCATCAGGACACAATTGACGCCCTCGAACTAACAATCGCTCGCTTGGAGGAAGATTATTCTGAAGTGGAGAGAGAATTGGAAGAATTGGAGGAGGCGATGAAATTACCCTGATGTTAATGGGGTTCGGATAATGCGTCTGACGAGAAGGTATGTTCCGGTGATGATTATAGCCCCTCCCAAAGCTATTTGTGGAATAGTCGGACTAAAGCAAATCCATAGGTGACGAGAAAAGAATTTCTTTATGGAGAAATATGCTAAAGAGGAATTATCGTCATAATTAGGAGCCGATTTGATAGTCATATCCTCGAGACTATCCAATTTGGCCTCGTAAGTAATTCTCTCGCGTAGTTTTCGGCCAATAAGCGTTTGGCGAGCTGGATCCTCCTTCATAAATGCCTCTACACGTTCATTCAGGTCCTTAGTCTTATAACATTTCCAATTAATATATCGATGCGCAAACCAGTCTATATCAGTCCAGTTTTCCAAGGCGTTGGCGACAAGAAATCCACTATCCTCCTTTGCTTTTGCCCATTCGTTTGACAATAATTCATCTCCATATTTCTCGCGCTCTCGGGTCCGCATAATCCTTAACAACTGGTCGAAGCTCTTCAAATAGTCCCGATAGACGAAGTTCCATGCCAATTTGGTGGTATCAGGATTCTTGAGCCACAATGGAGGTTTGAAAAACTGAAGAGGTACAACACGACTCCATTCCCAATCCAGAACTGAGACAATAGCCATCTGCTCGTTCACCATTAAGTTAAATGGTTCAAAATCACCATGTACCACAACAAACGGACCTTGATCAAGGCGATGATCCATCCAGCCCTTGGCATACTGGCGGAAGATATGGAGATGATATAGAGCATCCTCGCCCTGATCTTTTTCAGAGACACTGTTTCGACCATTCACGAACGCGTTATCCGCAACCTGAAGTAGCATCGCCACGTAGTCATTGGCCGAAGTGAGAACACCTTTGTCATTGTAGAATGCGCTTTGAATGTTAGAAGGTTTTAAACCTTCTAGCTCTTGCATATTAATGTCGATGGTGGTGATTTTCTTTCGTACGTTACATCCCTCTGGGCCATGAGCCAAGCACCCAATTGATGGAAATTCGAGCCTCCTTAGTTGAATATAAATATCGGCAAGCGAAGTGTAGAGGTGGATTTGTTGTTCGTCCGACAGAGTCTTCAGCCGCGCATATGAGAGCTTCTCTCCTTTGATATATTCGAAGATGATAAACGATGATAGCGGCTCGGAACCGTCACCTAAGTTATAGGCATAGATTTTTGGGAGCGGAATTGTTGTCTTGTCAGCTACTAGTCTGCCATATAGGGTTCGTTAGTATCGCTTTTATAATTAGGATAAAATAGCCGTACTGCATCGTAGCAATCTCGCTCTCCAGCTTACTCCTACTCCCTTGGGCCAGGCATGGAGCCAGAGGAATACGTACTACCCACTTCTCCACATCTTCACTTGAACTTGAACTTTGCGACGGAAAGTGCACGAAGTAACAGATATTGTAACTCCCGCGAGATGGAGGCTGAAAGAAGCTGCAACGATCACCGTTGTGGTACGATGATGCCAAGCGGCAGACGTCGTCTTCATGGATAGCTGCGATAAATTGGTCGCGTTGGCGGTGAACGCGGTCTTGCACAATGCTATCCCCCAGCTGCTGTGGGCCATGGGAGGCAGTTGACATCTTAGCTCTATCGCGATGGTTAGGAACACTATGGCCCATGAGCTTCACTCTATAATCAACACGCTGACTAATATTTCGACGGCCACCCAACAGGGATGTTAGTATCAGCCTTAGGCAAATATTTACCCAAGAGCACAACTCACATCCCTCGCGTCCTATTGTAGCTCATTTCCCCTAAAAGAATCTACCATATGCTTCGACGCGTGTGATGAAGCTTGACGGCTTGGTACACTCTCTACTAATATGACTGCAATATTTTCTATCTTTTCTATCTACGCTTTTTTGCTTGATCATAGGAACACTTTCAGAGAAATTCATCTTGATTGTGTTTATAGTATCACAGAGCAGGAAAGGGATTTTGGATTGTCATCCGAATGTAAAGGATAACTTTCTTGTTTCAGTTGAAGATCAAAGTCCCAAGATCTTCACAGGTGCCTGGTGCTTTGATGCCCAAATGGTGTGAGCCGTGGAATTGAGACATCTTCACAGGCTCCCTCATTCGTGAACTAGATGCGATACAGTAGCAAACTTTGGTTCTTTGTAGAGAAATTTCTTCCCCTGAGAATGTGGCTGTAGACCCCAAAGCTCATCTAACCGTCGAAATTGAGATATCTGAGGCACAAGTTGTAATAATTGTCATGGTGACGGTACTCCAAACGTGTAGAACGGTTGTAACACTATGTAATTCATGATAAACCAATAATTTAAAGCGGCTGAAGTAAGAGCAGGCCCCGTATCCACCCTTTTTTTATTATGGGGCCGCATCTCGACCAGTGAATAATGAAACATCAATGTTTACGCAGCCCATTTAATTTACCTCTATTGGATTTACGGGAACCTTATACAAATTCAAATGGGAAATTCGTGGGGAAACTCATTGGTGAGCACCTGGGAACCCTCGCTTTCACCAAATTCAATAAATATACAACATCTTAACGCATTAATATGTCTTTAACAATTTAAGTTCAACAACCCCCAATAGGTCTACAAGTCTTTCCAATAAAAACAGCAAGCTTCGCCTAATCCTAGTAGAGCGTTGGCAATGTCCTCTCTTGTCTTTATTACACACGACCTTCCTCTCACCACCGTTTCGCTAAGTTAATATTAAATTACCCCCTATATTGTCTTGAGAAACACCTTTTTATATACTCAAGCATACAGTCATGGTAGCGGCAAATTCAAATATGTGTCGATCCTTTTATCCGCCGCCAAATATCCTTCCTTAGCGGTGTTACATTGGCTTATTGATTTCGCTTTATTTCAGTTACAATTACTGGCTTTTTAGCTTAGGCTATCACCCTGACCTGGGCGATTTGTAGTACTTATTACAACGCCTCTTGAGAAATAAGGAATGCTGATCAAGTCCTAAAAAGAGTTGACGGGTTACAATAGTAGGTTCACTGTGGGTCTTAGGAGAATGAATCAGTATGTCTCTACATAAACTGTGGAAAGATGGCTATTTAATCACGATTGACTTTATTACTGTTTACTCCAGAGAACGAATCAAGATTGCTGAAATGAAAGGTGTTATAATGTAACCTAGTTGCTAGCTCGAAAGGATAAAGCGAATAAATTATTCTATCAAGGAAACAAGATTCTTGATCTTACGTGTATCCTCAAATAGCTTGTAGTACTCGCGGCTTCGAAACCTCCACATCGGTTCTTCAAACTCGGGTGGGGAAAACCCTGCATATTTATCCTCGAGTAGTGTTTCCCTCCATCACAAACCCTAGCTTATCGTACCCACCTTACAATCGATATAATGACAAACACTTGAGCTAGTGTGCATGTTGTAGATTACACATGCTGTGATATCTTTGTATCCATATCGAGATACAACCCGTGTGATTTGAATATTAGCAAATAGGCATTAGATGAGCATGAGTGACACCAAATCAATTGGCGGAGGTTGCACATATAGATCATTTCCGGGCTTCTGACCATTCTCTGTCATTATTTGCTTTTTAGGCTTATATGCTACTGCTATTTCCCTAAACCTCAATTGTTTCCCCACGTCCTAGCCGCTATAAGTGATAGGGAGTCAAGGGATTATGATGTGATATCTCTGGTACTCATTCCACTGAAGATCCTGATAGGTGGGACTATGGACTACGGATAACTTTTGGAAATATTCATTGGTGAGAACGAGGTATATGGAAAGAATAATGTGGTTAATGAATTCAAAAAATATTGTTCTTGCTGAGATCTGCCAGTGCATGCCATCCCACGTTGGAACGGTCAGCCGATCGCAAGGAGGCCAAGCCATTAGAAATCAAATACAAAATGATCAATTCTTAACCCAAAACCCGAAGGGCATTGCCCGATAAGTAAGCACTCCCTGTTATCAAAACTTCAGCTCCTCCATAGTTTTCTCTAACAAAACCAATAGCATCTCTCGTTGTTCGCACAATTACAATGTCTCCCCATCCGTCAAGCTCTTGCCAAATTCGAGCGTTCTGTTTTGGCTTACCAAGGGATAATAAACCTATCCGAGAGGCTAGCATTAGATATAATATAATACTTGCGTAGACGACATACCAGGTTTCTCATCTTCATGTTCATCCAATTGTTCTGTGCAAAATATTATGCTTCGGAGCACCATGGATTCGTCCCCACAAAGGGTATCATGGAGAATTTTAAGCAAAGGGTATGGATCCCTGTTGAACGGCTGACAGAAAATAAACACTCGTGGTGCAAAATTATGTCTGCGAGCACTCCTTAAATAATATTCAGATCATTAGACAGATTTACTCACCTCTGAACTGTTCCATTGAGCCATGTAACAGTTTCTTTCAGGCTATCTGTATTGTGTGCACTGCTGATAAACCAGGTATTCTTTTCATCTCTAAGAATCTGTGACGTTCCTAGAAGTTCAACGTCTTGTAAGCTTCGGGCTATAGCACTTGTCATTGAATAAAGCGGGTCTACTGATTTCAAGCAAACTTCTGCCAAAAATATTGCAAGACCAGCATTATGTCTTTAATAAGACATATCCGGATCCACTTTTACTCCATATTTAAGAACTTCTTTGTCAGTGACAACTTGTAGCTCACCACCGATATGTCTCTCATGTGCCCTCTTTCGTAATACCTGTAATACCTCCTGGTCTTGCGGCACAGTAGCTGCAACCGACCCAGCTTTAAAAATTCCCGCTTTATGTCAAGCTATTTTGTCAACAGTATTCCCAAGCACATCAATGTGATCAAGTCCAATGGTCGTAATGCCCGTGGCGACTGGGCGAGGAAATATGTTAGTCGAATCCGTCTCACCCCCTATACCTGTCTCTAGTATAGCTATATCGAACTTCTCTGAGATAAAGATATAGATTGCCAGCAATGATAAGAATCGGGGATATCTTGGAAGCGGTGGAGTCTCAAGATCCGGCCTACTAGAGAGCGAGTTGAGTTTGTTGTCGAGTTCCCGAACGTAAAATGAGAAAAGCTGCTTGGAGATCTTCACATTATTGATTAAAATCCTTTCACGAACATCGAGTTGGTGAGGTGAGGTTAAACAACCAATCTTCTTAGGTTCACCTTTGACTTTTTGATACTCAATCAAAATTCGGCTACAGAAAACACAAGTAGTTCCCTTCCCCTTCGTTCCTGCTACGTGGATTATTTTAGGAATTTCAATGTGATCGATCTAATAAGAAGTTAATCAGGGTGGCATAAGGAAGACAGGGATAATAGTTACGTGATAACCAAGATGACAGAGCCATGCTTTAGTCCTCTGTGCTGGAGTTCCAGCTTTCAATTTCAACTGCCGAGTATTGGCTGGTATTTGGCGGGCTTGGAATTGGTAACGTTTTAGAACATTTACTGCTTCCTATTCAGGTTAATTGAAAAAGCATTTGATCTTGTGCTGATTCAACTTACCTCATAATTATCATCTCCGATATCATGTGTGAACGATCGCTTATTAAAAGAAGCTATCGTGCGTATGAAACTCTTCTTAGTGTTATAATGGTAGGCATCAATTAAATAATAACATCTTGATGTTTATTTAGTATATTTGTTGTCATCATAAGCTTCTCAAACAAAACAGGGTAATATTGTAATGGCGGCTTTAATTGGCATCTGGAGGTGCTAGCCTAAGGTTATATCACGCCTTAGCAGGGGTAGTGTAATATAGCTACGAATTAACACATGAGTTAAGTTACGTACACTTAACAACTGAATAATGCTTATACTGCAGACTATAATTGATCATCGTGCACGAGTTGTATATCATTCTTATCATTCTTTACAAATTATTATTATATTATATAGTTACCATATCATTATGTTAGTTACATAAAATTAAGACTAATGCTTTACTTAATATAGAAACTTAGGAATTTATCCTATTATAATCGTATCGAGAACTTTGAAAAATGGATTAAAATGTGCTACTTAAGATTAAAAAAGCGGTATAAAAGTATGTTACTCTTGTGATCTTTGGGACCAACAACTAGCTTGTGTAACACGCCAAGTCTTTTATACCTCAGATGCTCTTGTAGTAAATTTTCAGAATTAGACGCTGAGTATCACGACCAGAAATCCTTAGAGCTAATAGCCAAAGCAGGTGAGCTTATTATGAAAATGTTGAACTGAAGAAATATTAATGGGAGGAAAAGGAGATTTCTCATAAACATGAAATCGGGAAAGTCACGAGATTAAGTGAGACTTCCTTGTCCCCGAGGCACAAGCAAGTCTTTTCGGTACGGCGATGAAATAGCCAATAGAAATAATGAACCATACACTAATTTCTGAGCTCCAAGATTTGAAAAATTGAAACGTTTAAGTGACGGATGCTCGATATAACGGCAGGATGCGGACCAAATAGTCCGAGTAATCTTAATTGATATTCCTTGTGAAGTTAGAACAGAAATTCTAATTTCTTGACTTCTAACGGAATAGTCATCGGTAACAATCCTCAAAAACATCGACTTTGTTTCCAGCAACACGTCGTACGGCATCTTTCACAGGAACATTGCCACCTTTAACCTCAAAAACTGTCCCGATGGTATCGCTATCCTCCACACATGAAACGAATACATCGGCAACATCTTCGCGGCTGACTTTTGGCGCTGTGCCAACCTTTCCAGCTTCCACTTTTCCAGTCCATCCACTCTCATTGTACCACGTAGGTCTTACGATCGTATATTCCAAGCCTCTTTTCAAATTGCCTTCAACAAGGTTTTTGTCCGCCTCATACTTAGCCTCCATATACTTCGGTAACATGCCCCATAACTGAGAACAAGTCTCCTGATCCTCGTCGTTATACCAAGTAGGGGCGGCCTTGCTGCGATTTCTAGCATCGATGGTAGAAATCAATATGAGACGTTTCGTACATCCAGTCTCTACCATAGCATCAAATACTTTAATCGCACCGTCGCGGTCAACAGTTTCATTAATACTGGAGTCTTTCATTGCCCGCAACCCACCTCCTGCTGCGAAGATAATCGTATCTGGCGCGTTTGATTTGATAACACTCGCGAGGTCAGTCACCGAAGCATCTTCTAAGGATTGGATGATGGGTATAGCGCCAAGTTGTTGGAGAGTTGGAATGTGCTCTTGTCGCCGGATAATGGAATACACAGTGTATCCTTTCTTGACTAGACGTTCTGTGATCAATTTGGCCAATTTACCGGAACCACCAAAGATGAGAACAGAAGACATTTTAAGATGCTGATTGAAAATTGGGGATGCGGAAGTTTGTAGCGTGTTGATGATGATGCTGCTATGAAGTGTTGGGCTCTGTCGTCTTTTAAACTGAGCTAGTGAGTCACCGATAAACAGGCTATCAAAGGAACCTACAGTCTGTGGAACATTTCTTCGGCGTTAACCTGCGCTCACCGTATGTATCAGAAACGGAGTTGCAAGAAGTAATGGGTTTAAAGCCGACAATTGGGATTTCGATTAGCCTACGGCACGGTACGGCCGTATTACTAACTTACGCACTTAACAGGATTACCCATTAACAAAGTTTGGAGAGTGAATTCATATCCAAAGAATGGCAGCGAAGTTCAGGTCGCGTAGGATCTGACTGCATCCCGTTCCGACCCCGTCTCTGAGAGTCGACTGCGGTGTTCCGACTCCGTCTCCGAGTCAACTGAGGTGTAGACTGCAACTATGTACCTCGCTACAAATATTTTGCGTTAATTCTTACTTGGAGCATTATTGGGTGCCGGAGACTTGACGACATATTCCATTTGCATCCTGTTCGATAATCTAGTCCGTAGAATTTCTGATTCGGGGACCTTCCAAAAAGGAGGCCCGTGGATGTCATTTTCAGCTGCAAAATAGCTTTACGATTGATTATACCAAGTACGAAAACTAAGAATTATCCTAAAGAATCTGTATGAACCAAATTTCAACATAAATGTCAAGATTGCCCCTGATAATGCCCATTCATCTTAAACTTCTTATTTTTCTCCTGCCCAGCTAGAAACTCATCTATCAAGCCCCGATAATCCCTTGGCCTATAAGGTGAGAACATCTCAGATACCGGATTACTCTTCCGGTTGGGTTTTATTCCTAAGTCACTTGCGAGTGAATCGATATACTATGTTCACGAATCAGCAAATCATTCATTTGCCACCACCAAAGAAGTGTACACACCGACAAGTAGTCATAAATAGCATAAGCGTGTCTTCTCCCCTGCTCCAAATACCTTTTTCTAGACCATGCATTCCACGTCCTAACCTCGACATCCATCTCCTCTTCACTTGGCAGATCAATCTTCCCAAGCATAAACGCTACACCCCACAAAGCCTGGAACTCAGCGACTAGAGGTGTGAAGACCGAATGAATCAAACCTGGGAAGAATATTGATCGATCTCCCTTTGCTGCTGCTGCTGGTGAGATGAGCCGGCGGTAAAGAGTGCTGGGTCGTTTTGTTGGAGGCGCGATGTTTGTGTTCGGTGGATGTTGGAGGAGGGGGAGAAGCTCATCGACTATCTGCTCCCCTAGACGATCCAACTTGACTGCTTTTGGGGATTTATCTGTCAGAGTAGAGATATTGTATTGAGTGCGTAGCTCTTCGCTGAATGTACCGAGATTGGGGAGGAAGCCGGTACACAGAATGACTTCGTCGGTTGTGATCCTCGTGCCATTGCTTAAGACGAGGATATTTTCCTTCTCAAAGCTCAAGATATCCGCTCGGTGGACTGTAATATCTCCATCATGGAAAACTTTCCAGAAATGGGGAACACTGGCAAGTCCGAGGCCCGCATTGGCCCAAAATATCCTAGCCAGATGGTCAGAACTCTCCCACTTCCAACTATTGAAGACGTGGATTCTTACCCATAACCAAACGGAACCGGCCTCAGCTTTGCCGCATTTGCACTCTTCGCATACCCAGCATGATACTCCGCAATTCTCGTAACGTTCCTCCAAAATATTTTCGTACAAGCCCTACCCAGCTTTGTCTTTTGAAGAAACTTGTACCAAATTCCCTTCGTCTGCATAATGCAAGGACTAAAATTAGACATGGCCCTCGTCGCCATGATATCTACTGTATTGAAAACCTTGAACATTCGGGGAGGCATGATTGCTAGTGGGCCAGAACCATCCGCGCGAATTATCCAGTCAACCTTTTTCCCGGATTTGAGTAGCATGAAGACTGTATCGTAAGAAGATTTAGCTCCTCCGACGACGGTTGCATGGTCGAGATTTTGGAGTGCTTCGAGATTTTGGCCAACTTCTGAGGAGTGGATGATTGGTTTCGAAAACCCCACATGCGGCCATTTTGGAAAGTATGGCTTGGAAGTCGCCCCACTTGCGTAGATAAGTCTATCACATATTATGGAGGGCGCTTCGGAGATTGTCAGTCTCCAACCTTTGCCTGACTTTTCTGCTGTGGCGACGCTGCTTCGAAGGCGGGTGCGCATTGACAGGCCATGATCTACAGCGAAGTCGTTGAGATAGTTATGTATAGTTTCTCCCGGAATGTAGCGGTCTTTGGAAATATTTTCTTTCTTCATGGGATAAAAAGAATACTCGAAAAGACCATGTCCAATCTGAGCAAATAGGTTAGGATAGATCTTCTCTTTGCTCCACACCCCTCCGATAGTATCTCCATCGTCCAAGATTATTAAGTTTGTTTCTGGTGCCAGTTTCAAGTAGGTGGCTGCAGAAATGAGACCATTCCACCCTGGATCAAGTTAATATTGTGCTTAAAGGATCCGATATCGTAGGTACTCACCAGCCCCAACGACGACAACATCAAAGTGTTCTTCCTTGTTCATCTTGGATAGCATTGAAATGCTAGAGTTTAGAGGGTTTGCACTGAAATGTCTGCTTTTTGACAGTTGCACTACCTTAGCACCTATACAACCCTACTGGTTGGGATGACATATCCGGAATTCCAAAGACCGCATATTCCACCCAACACAGTTCCCCGGAAGAGAATTCCTCATCGAGCATACGATGGTAGCGATAACCATGTTTCAGGAATCATTGTAGGCTATTACAGTAGAAGCCATGCGGTTTCGTGTTTTGGAGTCCCGTGCCCAATGACCGGTGCCATCGGGTAAGAAAGGGGCGGAGCCGAACCCGTTCCTCCACACGGAGCAAATCTCCGCCTTGGAACGCCAGCCGGTTAACGTCGAATCTTTACTCGGAGTCATGTAATTGGAAAATTTACGACAGCCATCTAAATGATCCCTAGCTGTGTTCCAAGAGTTGCAACTGGCTTTACGTCCGTACTCGTCGACCTATTCCGAAAACATCGACTCCTCATCGCCACGACACTCTCGAGGTCTTTGAAACTTGAGGCTACTATTCAGAATGTTTACTTCGTAAATATTTAGCTTTCTTTCAGTTCTCTATACAGTCTCGTGATATCAACGTGAAGTTAACTGCACCACCTTCAACATGAGAATCCTTCACACTTTGTTCCTTGCTCTCAGCCTTGTAGGCTTTGGATTACTTTGGGGCGGGATGGCCATAAATGGGACGCTTGATGCTATAAACACTGTCAAGGCAGCTCACGTCTTTCCAGACGGCACTCCTCTAAGAAGCGTTTACCTTCATATCCCGCCCCTCGATGACTTTCTCACAACACTTACAGTGTTTTTCTATAATCTGACAAACGGCAAGAATGCTGCGCCTAGATTGCTATTCTGTGATTTGGCAATAATACTCCAAGTCAGCGTTCTCTGGATTCTGGTAGAAAGTAGACGGGGGTATAATCGGTCGACATGGTCCGTTTTGTAAGTTCAAGTCTGTTGTAAAGATATATAGTATTGACATGTGGCGATCTAAGAACTCCGGCGTTATGGGGTGTAATGATGAATGCTTTGGGTGCAGCATTCATCCTTCCAATCTATTGCTTCCGACAACTTGGGAACAACTCGTTGAAGCGTGATAGTGGACTGAACGAACCCGAGGCAAAAGCGCTCCCAATCACTATTGCCATTTCAGCTGCATTTCCCTTGATGCTTATGTTACCGCCAGTTTTGAGCGTCCCTGCCGAATCCCAACAGGGTTGGATCGCCTTGTTTCAGGTAACACCGCTGCTTTTCGCGGCTGTTCATGTTATCAGCTCATTGGCCGTCAGTTCTCTTGGGAGATCGAAGGTGGACAACGTGACAGAGAAGAAATACCTGAAGGGCTCTTATATTTTCGCTGGATTAATTGCTGTCACAGCACATCTTTCAGTTCTATGGATTTCTCTGTTTAGCAACGATGACTCCGTATCGTTTGGAAGTGTCTTCCTTTCCTGGTACACCCACGTCGACCAATCCACCCCCAGAGGCCTAGTCATGGGCGCACACTTATTCACACAATTTGATTTCCTTGTAATCCAAATAACCTGCGCTGTATATGCATACGCACTTCTCGAGCCGCTGATGAAGAAGGAACAGCATGTCAAATCATACAATCAGCCGAGCGTTTTCAGAGAACCAGCGGTCACCGGGGTACTTATTGCAGCCAGTGCTTTTATTCTGGGGCCGGCAGCTACCGTATCTTTCGCTTTCGCTATTCGGGAAGACAGCGTGAGGCAAACATTTGTGCTTAAGACGAGGTGAGAACACTACGTGTTTTGCAAGGTTGTTGGCTTATAAACAAAGTGGACCAGAGCAGTCTTTACTCGCGGAGGGTGTGGCACGTTTCTGAGGCTTTGGAAAAGAATAAAAATTCTTGGAGAGTTTTTGGTCGAAGATGTACTGCTATTCTAGAAAGTGGTTGGATTATTTATATTATGCCGACGGTTCTATATATATTTCACTTTGATCGTTTGGATTTCTGGTGTCTACACGCCTAAAATTAAAAGTACGTCGGACACACGCCCAAAGAATAAACGCCTACAGAAAATACGTCTAATATCTTTTTTTTATGTTCTCGACTGCTTCTCTTGGCGTGTGATATCTCCTTAAGCCTGTACCAGTGCTTCGTGAATCAAGTAGTAAAGCAAAGACCTTACAATAATTATCCTGTTAATATCGTAGGTAAACTATACAAAGATCTGGCAGTTATTAGTAAGTTACAAGGCTTCCTGGTCATGTTCTCAAGTAACTTGCCAAACACGTGATTTAGGAGCGTCGGGGGAAATACTCATCCTCCCCGCTCAGGCGATTATAGGCTCCGTTTCGACGTCAACCTTTCCATCTGCATTGTAAACATAGCTGAAACGGAACCAGCTATCTCCAACTCCGAGTAGCCAAAGCCAAGAACACGAACGAGAAGGATCTCTAGTGACTTTCAACTGTACTGTAGCAAATCCGACTCTGTCAGGACTAGGGCGGAAATGCATCGCACTGGTCCGCTCCTCTCTCACGCGCGGCGGAAAACAACGGACCCTATGTCCATTTCCTAAACCATCATGCTCTTAGCCTCTACTCTGGAGCTCAAAATAGTGCTCATACCGAACGGCTTGAATAGCAAGGACCGGCCTAGCTCCAATCCCGTCCTACATGGCGGGAGGGATTTTGCTGACGGCTTTTGAATTGTGATGATAGCTGATAGTTGAACTCTGCAATGTGTCAGGCACGGAGATGGTTAGGTCATAGGAGCTTCTTAGTTGAGAGTGCTTATATCGTCGCCACATATCAGCTCATGAAGCATCATTTCATATATTTGTAATTACTTTCTCGTAGCATATGTTTGCAGCGATACATTTTCTCTGCCGACAACGAGAGCTTGCTCAAACATATTCACCATGCCTGGTCTAATCAGACAGAGCTATTCGTCGTCGAGCTCATCTGACGGATCCTTTGACAATGACGACTCAAGCAGCACCAGCAGCACTGGTCTTCATGATGACCTATCTTACCCCGCCCTGTCAGTGCCTTGTTATGGCGAGAAGCCCCTTTCGGAACAACTAGAGCCTATCGCTGTGGTCGGCATGGGTGAGTACCTATTCATGAGATTTAAGGAGTTTGGCTGATACTGTCAGGATGCCGCCTTCCTGGAGATGTCAGCTCGCCTACCGCGTTCTGGGATATGATGATCAACAAGGAGACTGGAAATAGCCCCCGAGTACCCTCGTCAAGATTTAATATCGATGCACACTTTCATGTTGATAATGAACGACCTGGGTCATTCAACGTTCTGGGAGGATACTTCCTCAATAGTAGCTTGAAAGAGTTCGACCCTGGCCTTTTCGGGATCACACCCATCGAGGCTATGTGGATGGATCCCCAGCAGCGAAAGCTACTCGAGGTGGTCTACGAATGCTTTGAGAATGGCGGGGTGTCGATGGAGTCGATTGCTGGCAGCAAGACCGCTTGCTTTGTTGCCAGCTTTACAGCTGACTTTCAACAAATGGGTGATTAATCTAGCAGTTTCCTCGTGTTTCAAATACTGACATTGATATAGCCTTCAAGGAACCTAGTTTCAGACATAGTTATGCGGCCACAGGTGTTGATCCCGGCATTATTTCCAACAGAATCAGTCATGTTTTCGGCTTGAACGGTCCCAGTATCGTCGTGAATACAGCATGTTCTTCGTCCGTTTACGCATTACACAACGCTTGCAACGCCCTCCGCAACCAAGAGTGTTCCGGAGCAGTTGTAGGTGGGACAAACCTGGTACTTACAGTGTATGTCATTATTCGCCGATTGGAGAATCAAGAGAGTTCTCCACTCCGTCCTGAATCTAAACTTTCATGCTGACTTCAAATATTTCAGTGATCAACATATGAATACAGCCAAGCTCGGCGTCCTCTCGCCTTCGTCAACTTGTCACACTTTTGATGCCTCCGCGGATGGATACGGCCGTGCCGACGCAGTTGGCGCTCTGTACCTCAAGAGACTTAGCGACGCTGTACGAGATGGAGATCCCATCCGTGCCGTGATTCGCTCAAGTGCTGTGAATTCCAATGGCAAAGTTCCCGCTGTTGGCATCACCCACCCGAATTTAGAAGGACAGGCTGAGGTCATTAAACACGCTTACGCTCGAGGAGGCGACCTTGACCCCAAACTCACTTCATACTTCGAGTGCCACGGTACTGGAACAGCTGTTGGTGATCCACTTGAAGTTCATGCGCTAGCCAACGCCATGAACGCGAACAGATCTCCCGAAGAGGAGCGGCTTTGGATAGGAGCTGTCAAGACAAACATTGGCCATAGCGAAGCAGCAAGTGGAATCTCTGCAATCATCAAAGCCGTTCTTTCTGTCGAGAAGGGTATCATCCCACCAACACGTGGTGTTGTTAATCCCAACCCTGCCATCGATTGGGAGGGATGGAAGGTCCAAGTGGTCAATGACCCAGTTCCTTTCCCAAAACACCTTCCTGTCAGGCGAATTAGCGTCAACTCTTTTGGTTACGGTGGAACCAACGCACATGTTATTGTCGAAAGTGCTGATAGCTTGGTAACTGGCCGCCGGTCATATACGGATGCGTCAAACAGGGTTGCACCACCTCGTGATGCATTTCGCAGGAAACGCCCATTCCTGCTTCCTTTCTCCGCCCATGACAAGCCTACTCTGAAGAAGAACATTCTTGCTCTTGGCAACGTCGTCAACGACTACAGCCTTCTAGATTTGTCGTACACCCTCGGTAATCGTCGCTCCACTCTTTCAAGCAGAGGGTTTGTGGTGACTAGCACTACTGGGTTGGAAACAGCATTCTCCAACAATCTTGACACCTTTGGCTTTGCCGAAAAGAAAAAGACCCCATTGATCGGGTTTGCATTCACCGGGCAAGGAGCTCAATGGGCCAAGTAAGCCAATTCTCAGCGAAAAGAATCACCGAAAGATCAACTGACTTTTATAGGATGGGTGCTGAGCTTACAACTTACTATCCGAGTTTCCTGCGAAGTATTCGCATCCTTGATCGCGCGCTAGAGGACCTCGCGGACGGGCCCAACTGGACGCTTGAGGACGTCCTCTTAGAAGACGCTCTAACTTCGAGAGTCGACGAAGCAGAATTTTCTCAACCACTGTGCACGGCAATTCAAGTCGCAGTCGTCCAGCTGTTAACAACGTGGGGCATCAAGCCGTGTGTCACCGTGGGTCATTCCTCTGGTGAAATTGGAGCCGCCTATGCTGCCGGCCTAATTTCAGCGACAGAAGCAATCGTCGCCGCCTATTATCGTGGCAAGGTTGTAGCTGATGTGAAGACCGATGGAGCTATGCTGGCTGTCGGCCTTGGAGCTGAAGCTGTCGCTCCATATCTCGCTAACATGGACAGAAAGGTCCTCGTTGCCTGCCATAACTCTCCTGATGGTGTTACCCTCAGTGGAGATCTATCGGCTATAGAGACTGTCAAAGCAACGCTTGATACCGCCCACGTATTTGCACGGATTGTTAAGACCAGTGGAAAGGCATACCATTCTCACCATATGGCGCCAGTTTCTGAGAAATACGAAAGCCTCATGCGAGCTGCGGCGGCAGCAGCACCATTTGATGCTGCGCAACCATCGGATGCCATCATGGTCTCCTCAGTCACAAACTCCATCATTACGAAAGGCATGTCAGTTGACGAGAAGTATTGGAGCGCCAATCTTCGGAGCCCAGTCCTGTTCAATCAAGCGGTACAAACGATCGCAACCGATAGCCAAGTACCCAAAATTGATTTGCTCATCGAAATTGGGCCCCATTCGGCGCTTTCTGGCCCAATTCGTCAGATCTGCACATCCAACAAATTTGACAAGATTGGTTATCTGCCAACTCTGCTCAGAGGTGCAGACTCTGCTGCACAGCTTCTCAAGCTTGCTGGAGAACTTTTCTTAAGAAATTACCCACTGGATATGGAGCGCGTCACTCTTGTTGAGGCCCCACTGCCCAGTGGAAAGATTCACCTGGTAACGAGTCCTTCTCTTTGTCTCGATTCATTCATTATCTTTGCAATCTTGCGCCTCCCGACCTGTATTTAATTTTCCTCGTTTTTTACGCTTTGCATGAAATATAGTACTAACTCATGGTAGGAGAAGGGAAGATTTATCGTCGACTTGCCAACATATCAGTGGAACTATGGTAAAGACCTTTGGTCCGAGGTTAGACACAGCACTGAGCACCGTCAACTCACGCATGCACGCCACGATATCTTGGGCGCCCTCATTCCTGGAGCTTCATTACGTGAACCCAGCTGGAAGAACATGTTACGCATACGCGATCTCCCTTGGCTTAAGGATCACTCCTTGGGTGGGGAAGCAGTGTTCCCTGCAGCTGGATATTTTTCAATGGCCATTGAGGCCATTACCCAGCTCAACGAAGTTAGTGCTGACCCAGTCAATATTGACGGTTACGTACTTCGTGATGTATCTATCAAGGCTGCCTTGGTTACTCCGGATGACGATTCTGGAATTGAGGTCATCTATAACATGAGACCCGCCATCAATAACCATTACAACTCCATCAGTGGCTGGTGGGACTTTAGTGTCTCCTCTGTCAATGAAGAAGGAAACCGCAAGGACCACATCGCTGGAAGCGTTGCTGTCAATGCTCTGCCCAGGGGTCCTACTCCCAAAAAAGTTCCAAATCTGCCTCAACGAGCAAGTGGCAAGTCCTGGAACCAGGGGCTACGAGAGGTTGGGTTCGACTACGGATCGACATTTCAAGATATGACAGACATACGCTCCGATGGTATCCAGTATGCTTGCGCTTCCAAGACCACGATCAAAACGGAATGCGGAGCTATGCCTGGAGAATCTCGTTATGTTCTACACCCCGCTTGTGTCGATTCCACTCTCCAGCTTTTGATTGCATCAATCTATGCTGGTCGCCTCAACGACATGTCTTGTGGTGCGGTTCCCATCCAAGTTAATGAAGTGGCTATCTGGAAGCCGACGTCTGAGCAGCTTGCTGCCTCCACCGCTGATTCATTTTCTTGGATAGACCAACGGGGGCTCCGTTCGTTCGTTGGCGGCTCTCAGCTCCTTGCAAGCGACGGCGAGGTTGTCATGCAGATCTCCAATATGCGTTGCACTCTTTATGAAGCCGCAGTTCCAATGAGAGTCGAGGCACCAATGGTTATCCAACCATATGGTGAGATGTCCTGGAAGCTCGACATTGACCACTTGACATCTTCCAAGCAAGTTTTGGACCTTGATATATCTGAGCTTATCGAGCTCGCCATTCACAAGAACTCAGCTCTCAAGGTTTTAGAAATCGGATCCACTTATGCAGCAGGTATCCTCCAGAAATTTGGATCAACTGACTATACCGTCACTGGACCCACAGACAAGTCCGTTGCAGAACTAGAAACAATCGTGGAAGGCCACAAGTCGGCGAAAACTTTGAGACTCGACATCTCCGCGGATATTGACGCTCAAGGTCTATCTGTGGACTCTTTTGATTTGATTATTGCCTCAATCGAAACTGATAACGTTGCTTCGCTGAGCAATGTGCACACGCTTCTTGTCAAAGGTGGCCGTGCTATTATCGAGTCTGGCTCCACGCTGAGGGAACCCACCCTCAAAATGACAAAATTCTCTGGATTTGATTGCCTTATTCAACTCATGAACGGCCGTGCTGCGATTCTTACGACAGCCTTGAAAACAGATGAGGCAGCGGTTAATGAAGCCGCAAACGAAATTGTTATCGTGTACCGTGAAAGCCCAGCTGAAATCTCTATCGCAATTGGAAAAGCTTTCACCGACGCTGGATGGGACCCGAAAATTACCGCGCTGCAATCTCTCCAAGAAAGTGAGCACAAACATGTTGTGATGATCGCTGATTTCGAGGGTCCTCTTCTGGCAACTCTGAAAGAATCCGAGCTTTCCGCCATACAAATCATTTGCACAACGGCATCTCTAGTCCTTTGGGTGACACCTGGGGGTCTTTTGGCTGGTAAAAAGCCCGAGTATGCAATGGTGGCAGGTCTTGCACGATCCATCACTTCCGAGCAAATATCTCTCAGCCTCACAACGCTGGATTTTGACCTCGAAACCACGACAGCTGCCCAGGTCTCGTCTGCGATCTTGATGGCTGCTAAGTGCCAAGTATCCGGAACCTCGGAAAGCGAATACTACGTCTCGGATGGTATGTTCCATATTAGTAGACTGATTTCAAATGATATGATCAACGATGTCTATGCTTTCCCCAAGGAGTCTACTGAGCCCGTCCTTTTCGAATCCGGCATGCGCCTTGTTGGCCAAGTTCAGTCTGGTCTAGTCACATTCGTAAGAGACGAGGAAAGTAAAGATGATATTCTTCCAGCGAACTCCGTCGAAGTGCGTGCGACAGTTTGCGGTCTTTCGAAGGAAGGCGTCCTCGTTATTAGCGGGTCTGACTACCCCACCACATTTTCTCACGAGCTTGGTGGAGTTATTGAGCGCGTTGGATCAAGTGTTTCCGACTTCGCTGTTGGTGATGAGGTCATTGGGTTCTCTCTCAGCAGCTTTGCGACTCACCAACAAGTCGATGCCAATCTCCTTCTGAAGATTGCGCCCGGAGATTCTCTGGCTGAGCTTGCCAGTCTCCCAATGGCCTTTGGTGCTGCCCTTTATGGTCTGAAGGAGCTTGCAAGCCTTCGTCCGCAAGAAACCGTTCTCATTCTTAGTGGAACTGGTCATGCTGGTCTCGCCGCCATCAAAATATCTCAACTCATGCAAGCTATTCCATATGTTGCTGTAGCAACTGATGCTGAAGCCGAGAGAGTCAAGGCTGAATTCAACCTGACTGAGGCCCAGATCTTGCTACCAACATCGGTTCCTCTTGCATTACAGTTCAAAGAGGCAAGTGGAAACAGCGGTGCCGACGTTGTCTTCAGCTCGGGCCTTGTTGATAGTGCTGTCGCTCAAGAATGCTGGAGAAACATTACCGCATTTGGTCGTTTCATTGACTCAGGGAGAAAGAATGTCTTGAATCGTACTGTACTAGATACTGTTCCCTTTCACCGAGGCGCTAACTACATGTCTTTCGACATTTTGGATATCTATGCTCAGAGGCCTCGGATCATTGGAGAGCTTCTCCGGCTCACCATCTCACTCTATCGCCAGGGTTCCATCCAACCGCTGGTCACTTTATCGCAGAAACCCATTGCGGACCTTGACGAGGCTGTCTTGGCGTTCTCGGATGACTTCGCCTCAGGGAAGACGCTTCTCACGTATCAACCTTCCGAGAAGTCCCTCAATGTTACTCGGTCTCGACCATCGTTGAAGTTCCACGCAGATGCCACTTACTTGCTGGTAGGCTGCCTTGGTGGACTTGGACGTAGTCTTACTTCCTGGATGATGAAGAAGGGAGCTCGAAGGTTCACATTCCTTTCCCGTTCTGGGACTGATGGTGAACAAGCTGCCATTTTGGTAGAAGATGTCAAGAAAGCTGGTGCCATAGTACAAGTCATCCGTGGTGATGTGACTGTCAAGAAGGATGTTGAATGTGCGATCAAATCAATCCCATCGAAATACCCTCTTCGTGGTGTGGTTCATGCGGCCATGGTACTCAAGGTAATTTATATCCCCCTCCTCCGACTTTTGGCTTGGACTAATTCATCTTAGGATGGGCTTTTCCACTCCATGACTTACAGCAACTGGGTCACCGCCACCCTCCCGAAGGTTCAAGGGACAATTAACCTTAATGCTGCCTTACAAGCTACGCATCTCGACTTCTTTATCACCACGTCTTCAACGAGCGGAACTCTCGGTACACCGGGTCAAAGCAATTATGCCGCTGGTAATGCTTTCATGGATTCGATGTCCCGTCATCGACACTTCAACAACATGCCTTCAACTTCACTAGTCCTCCCTATGGTCCTCGGTGTCGGTTACGTCGCCGAGCACCCGGAGGTCGAAGAGGCTCTCAAGCGCAAAGGTATCTACGGCATCGACGAAGAACATCTCCTCGAAGCCTTCGAAGTCAGCATGGCAATCCAAAGCCAAAGCGGAGCCGCGGATCACGTCATAGTCGGCATGGACCCCTCGAAGCTCCAAAAGTCCCTGCATGAAGCCGCCACTACCGACGGGTTCTGGATGGAAGACGCGCGCTTCAGATCCCTCATACACACCATGAAATCCGCGTCTCCGACCTCCGCTAGCAGTTCCTCGGCGTCCATTCTGTCCATTATCAACGCCGCCGCCACCGCCGCCCAATCTGTTGAAGTCGCAAGCGAGCACTTTATGGATAAGTTGAGCCGATTGTTGATGGTGCCAAGGGACGAGTTCGAGCCAGACACGAAGAGAATTTCAGGCTATGGTTTAGATAGTATGATTGGAGCTGAGTTGAGGAATTGGATCTTCAAAGAGTTTGCGCTGGATATTCCCTTTCAGCAATTGTTGGGAGAGAGTATGACAGTTACAAGGTTTGCGGGCTTGGTGTGCGCTAACCAGGGGATTGTGGTGGAGGGCTAGACTGATCAAGATTCCTTTCGATTGATTGGATGAGAGAAGAAATTGCTTGAACTTTGTTTTGGCGAAGGCTGTTTTCTTTTTTGTTCAAGTTTATCATTTGCAGTCTTTCTTTTTGATACACCAAGTCTGAGCAACAGTATTTACTTCGGAGTTATATAGATACAGTTAGAATTACATGTTAACTACATTCTTCTTTATGACTAGTTTGAGCGTACTGTCTGCACCTTAAATGACCCCTTATTCAACTTCCACCGTGCTACTTGTAGGGGCCACCAACTCCTTTCACATGTTCTTTCGATTAAAGATCTAAGGTGGGTTTCATTGTGTTCTGATAAGCGGTCTTCGTTCTTTGGTTTTGAATGGTTTGTGGTAGAACATTATCATTTAGAAGATTAGATCTCGTGGGAGCACCTTGCAGATAACACTTTTTTGCTGTGTAGGTAGCCATTGTTTCAGATATGTTAGACCCCGAAATGTACCAGTATATGGAGCGCGCTATGCCTCAGCTTCAAGATATTCGAGGGAACCGTCCTCAAATGACGATGATTTATCATCTTCAAAGGGCGTAGCTTTGTCATCTGCTTCTTTCGATGAATCGCTGACATCTCCATTTGAGGTCTTCTCTTCCGTCGATGGAGGCTCCTCATAAAACAAAAGTTTCTGTAATATACACTGCACACCCCCCTCTAACAAACTCAAAACAGACCTCAGTGGTATCGAACTTTCTAAGTTGTACTCATCTTCTCCCCCAAGGAATTTAGCTTCGTATCAAAGAACTCCTTTTCTTTGGTCTGCTTAGAAATTTCTGCTCACTATCGGCCCATATACATATATATGACGTAATTGCTTCTCTGAATATTTTAGCAATTGTACAATAATAACATTTTGTATAATCCCAGAATGCCTCCCTAATCTGATCTAATTACAAAAAAGCTTTTCAAGAAAGACTCAAGAACGGAAACTGCCCCCTAGATGAAGATCCTGCTTGCGAACCTAAAGAATGTTTGTTAGTCTCGAAGTACTTCGTATTTCCATCTAGCACAATTCAAACTTACAAGGCTAAGGTATTTCCCATTCTGAACCGCGCAAATATATTCCAACCCGAGCTTTCGGAAGCAGTCTGCTACAAACGCAATTGGCGCTTGGAGTTCCAAAGTTATTGGTGGCTGTGAGTATTTTATCAGTTTTTGTTGTCCTAGAAGGTTGTTTAGGTAGGCTTACCGGTAATAGATAAGAGGTCAAATCAGCTTCATTGCCGTGCCATAGAGAATATGACGCCAAGTCACTTTCACGTTCATACAATCGTATCCCCTGTTGTGGATAATCAGACCGTTTTGGAGATAGAAGGCACGCCGTAGTTGACCCATTTCTTATCGTCCCCATTGCCTTTTTAAGAGACGATGTATTAATGAGATTAACCGGCATGCCATGTGCAATAATAACCAATCCTCCCTCAAGGTCATTGGATAGTAGTAAGATATTCAACTTCTGTTGCAATACCGAAGAAGGGACCATAGGCGAGTTTGTTATATCAATGCTGACGTTTGCCTGAGATATCGAAGAAAGAAGATCACCCAACGTTCCGGTCAACTCCTGTAACCCTTTGTCTATCCTAGGGTAGCCATGTAAGTCGCCGACAAGATCCTGTGTTGAGTGGTTAGATCTAGTTAGATCAATTAAAGACAGGAGTACCGGAAGGGCTGTAAACATACATAAATATTGCATGACTCGATACAATCCGCAGACCATTTTGCGACGAAAATTGCGACGCAAAAGCATGACACGTAGTTTAGACTACCCGTAAGCTCGAAGAGAATAATGGTAAGAGTAACAGGAAGTCGAGTGACACCGCACATCGTGGCTCCAGCCCCGATGAGGGCATACACTTCAGGATTGACACAAGAGACACCCTTTTCAGTTGGACAAGCGATGATGGGCAATTTCCATGAAAGTGCCTCGACGCTATATCCGACAGCCTTTCCAACTAGCGCACCCGTCGCCATTGAAGGGACATATATTCCTGCTGGGACGCAAAGTCCAAATGAGACGATCGTTAGTATTCCTTTCACCACGAAAGCTATAGCCAGAGGCCTAAGCAAAGCAGACAGTGGTTGGCTTGATCCACAATTCCTGAGACCCAAGAATGATGTCGCACCGCTATTGCAAGTTGCTGCTAAGTTTGAAAGCAGCTCGCTATCACCAAGTTTTGTGTACTCATTCCAGTAAGAGGATAAACCGGTGAGTAGTGCGATGATAATGATATCCATCAAAGGGTAGCTTTTGATCATTGGAATTCGACGATATGTGCCAGCCCAGAATCTGCACGCCTTGATAAAGAGCGCACCCAGAACTCCACCTAATACCCCTAGAAAGATGAATGCGACAAGCTCGAACAGTTTCCAGTTTGACGTGTATCGAACGTCGATCAAGACGGGCATTCGATTTCCAAATGGTTCTAACAATATCAGCCATAGACTTGAAACCTGCTCTTCTCAATCAGAAAGTTAATCAACAAGGTCGATGGGAGGAATACAATGGAGCAAAATAGAATCAACATGAGATGCTTTGGTGTCCATATAATGCTTTTCAAATATTAGTATTAAGGCCACAAAATCAGAGTTAACATACCTAAGTTCTTCAAGCACAAAAACAACTCCACTAATCGGTGCGCCAAACGCAACAGCGAGGCCCGAAGCCGCTCCCGCGCAGAGCAAAAGCTGCCTTACCTCTCTCTGGTTCAAATCAAAGACTTTAGAGATCCAAGCGCTGATGCCAGTACCAAGATGTATAAAGGGGCCTTCTTTTCCTATACTGAGTCCTGATGCTGTACTTAAAATTATAGCTGTGGATTTGATTAAGATTGTTTTGCCGGTGAAATATCCCTCGAGCCAGAAGCCATTGATGATTAATTTGATTTCACGAACGCCACTGCCGGCTGCCGGGATACAACTTGGATCACCTCTTTTTGGGTTGTTGGTGGAGGTACCATGAGTATCCCTGTCTGGATTGAATTTCTTGGTTCGAGAGAGCAAGGTGAGAGCGCATGCGCCAGCGGATAGCATGAGGACAAGGGACACATATATCAAGATATCCACGCCAGTCGAAGTTGAGGGCCTAGTTTGAAATAGTGAAGACCACACACGCCATGCGTGGCAGTCACCGACTAGTGATTTTGAATTAGTTTAGATACAACTTGAGTTGTACAGAGATATGGAAGTCTTCAAAGTGAAAAAGGAGGGTCTCTTACAGCCTGAGCAGCATTTGCGCTTATTAAAGTACCATGTATCTGCCTTAGATAAGTAAACACCTAGCTAATGACTTAGTTGTAGAGAACTTTTACCTGAACAGAATCCATACTTGACATCAAATAGAATTGCTTGGAAGTTGTCAATAGCGAAGGCCATGAGAGCTGATAGGCACCCAACAAGTGCAACAAGTATCCACAATTTCATCCCTTGCTTGATTTTACTGAACTTGATTTTAGAATACCCCAGACTATATGATTGCCGTATATTAGCTTGACCAGCCGGTTGGTTGGCAAAGTGATACCTACAATGACCCGTAGGGCCAACCTAAAGTTGCCCAATCCATCCCTGATAGATTATGTCTGATTTCAGCAGAATCGCCCGGCGCCAGAATTCTGGGAAACTAATTAGAGAATTAGGCTAGACTTGTTGTCTATCATAGCTAAAGCATTCTTACCGCATAGTACGAGATTTCTTCTTCATTACTGGGCGTTGATGATTGAGTGCTATCTAGACTTTCTGAAGATTCATTTACAGCCGATTTACCATCTGATTCGAGATACTCGCTGGGCTGTACAGCGGGAGACTGCCGATTCATTTGCTCCCAACAGTTTCCCATCTCTGCTTCTAGAGTCGTAGCCGTTATAGCTTCTCGTATATCATGTTTAAAAGGCTTCCTCGGGGCTTCTGCGAAGCTGTCGTAGCACCGTCCCGCACTCTCATCTTGGGGAAGAAATGGGCACTGCTCTAAGTCTTCTGTTGAATTTAAAGTCATGCCTGACCTCGGATGAGCAAGAAAAAAGCGATAGAAAGCCTTCGGATGTAGCGAATACCACTCAAGGATCAGCCTCAGTAGAGTACCACAAAACAAAAAGAATGAACAAAAACAGAAGGATGATAAAGTGCAAGAGAGAATTAACACATAAAGTTCAATACAACTCGTCATGGGCTTGGACTTTGAGAGTAAGGAACGATTCTTTTGTGGATTATAGTATTAGATCTTTAAATACTCTGACTGCATTGGATTGGAGTTAGGTACCCAGGTACCCAGATGCGGGCTAAAAGTTTGCCCAGACGGAATTGACAGTTAGAAGGGGACATATTCTAGATTGTAGCCCGTTACAGTCCGCTGGACGTGGAAAACCCCCCTGGGCGAGACATAAGCAGAAAGAAAGAAATCTATCTAATATGCCAAGACATGCGCAGGTCATGTGCTTCTCCGCCCGATTCTGCGCAGGCAGGTGATTGGCTGGCGAGAATAGGGGTAGCGAGACCGACAGGGGGCGGGGAGAACGGAGACGCTAGTGCTATAGCAAACAACATTCCCCAACTCCGCAGTAGTACTTCCTCCAGATCTACGACACTCACTCTCAGAATCACATATTTTTTACGGGCGTAATTGACTGTTGAGAAGCCTCAAACAGTTTACTTACTTTCGGGGATTATTACAATTTCTACTTCATACCAAAAACCTTGTGCTTATTGTTTAAATCCACAACTTCTTACTACAATCGTGGAGTTTTCTTTCAAAGCCTCAGAACAGACTTGCAAGAATCAAATTCAACACCACAATGGACAGCAATTCTGCCACCAAAGCCCCGCCGCATCAGCATCCAAATGGCGTCTTCGATTTTAAAAAAGTGGACGAATCAGACATCGAATATCTAGGGACAGCAGTAAATGAAGGCTCTGAGACCAAGGAAGATAAAGAACCTTCTCCGCGTCAGATTCATGGAATCAAGGTACGCGCATCTGAGGTCAATGCATTCGAATACTAACAGTCTTATAGTGGGCCATTGCCTATACCTCTATCCTCTCTTCAACCTTCCTTTTCGCCCTAGATAATACTGTCATGGCCGATGTGCAACCGTCAATCCTCAACCGTTTTGGTGCGATCGAACAGTTGCCCTGGCTCGGTGTTGCCTTTGCACTTGGCGGCATTTCAATTTTGCCCTGGGGCAAAGCTTACGGTATTTTCAACATCAAATGGCTGTACATATCGACTGTTATGCTTTTTGAAATTGGAAGCGCCCTTTGCGCTGCGGCACCTACGATGAATGCGTTGATTGTGGGTCGGGTGATCGGTGGTGTTGGTGGTGCAGGAATGTATTCTGGAACTCTAACTTATATCGCGGTTACGACTTCGAAGTTTGAGAGACCAATGTATATGGCTGGTGTCGCTGTTGTCTGGGGTGCTGGGACGGTCTTGGGACCAGTTGTTGGAGGAGCCTTTGCGTACAGCAGTGCTACATGGCGATGGGTACGCGGTATTACCTCTGTTGCGAGTTAATTGCTAATACCTCCTCAGGCTTTTTATATTAATCTCGTCATCGGCGCCATTTTCGCTCCAGCCTATTTCTTCCTTCTTCCCAGCGTTGATCTCAGGCCGACCACTTCGCTCACGAATAAATTGAAGATGATGGACTGGATCTCAGTCGCAATTTTCTTCGGCGGAACTACGTGCTTCACGATGGCAGTTAACTTTGGTGGCACAGTCTACGCTTTTGATTCAGGATCGGAAATCGCATTGTGGGTCATGACGGGTGTCCTACTGATTGCAATTATCCTCACTACAATTTACCACCCCGGTGTTATTAAAGAAAATCGAATGTATCCGGCGCATTTCCTCAGACGTCATGTCCTTGTAAATCTACAATTGCAACTCTTCCTCGTCTCGGGCGTCATGCTTGTAAGTCTTCTCCTAAATAACTCTCCCGAGCCTTTTCCCTGACGTTTGATTGAAAGACAACTGCCTACTATATCCCACTATACTTCCAGTTTACCAAGGGCGATAATGCTATTCAAGCCGCCGTTCGACTTTTGCCCTTTATCTTCATGATTGTCACTTTCTCGATCGTCAATGGAGTTCTCATGCCCAAATTCGGTTACTATATGCCGTGGTACGTTGGTGGCAGCGCCTTGGTCGTCATTGGCTCGTCCTTAATGTGTAAGTCTTTCGCGCGCGAGGAATTTGAACTCTTACTAACACTTCCCTAGATACAATCAACCCAGATACCGCGCCAGCCAAGATATACGGCTATACGGTACTCATGGGTGTTGGAGCTGGAACTTACCTCGCCTCCAGCTTCGCAGTCGTGCAAGCGCTAGTTCCCGTTCATGATCTCAGCAATGCAGTTGGTTTCATGAGTGTCGGCCAAGATCTAGGTATAGTCGTTTTTCTCGCTGTAGCTGGGACGGTATACCAGAACACAGCGATCAAAAATATCATGAAGTCTGTCCCAGGAACCTCGATAGACGAGGTTTTCAAAATCATCGCAGGGACGAGTAACCCCGCTTTCACCACTTTGCCACCGGACGTACAGACAGAAGTTGTCGCTCAAATCATTAAGGCTATGAGTGGGGTTTGGGCCCTTTTGATTGCAGGAATGGCCTTGAGCTTTATTTTGTCACTGTTCTTGGGGGTGAGTTATTCATTTATGTTTGAAGAGCATCAGCTAATGATAAATTCAGAGGGAAAAGTTGTACATGGAAGGCGGAACCGCCCCGCCGGAAACCACAGCTGGAGAGAAAGCATAAATGATGATCAGTATCTAGTATATATTTCGGGGGGGGGAAGTTGCAAATTGCAAGAAATTCAAGAATATATCCCGGGGATTTTGGAGAAGACAAATCGAGTGAGCATAGGAATGTTGATATTTGCTTTTCAGTTCATAGGCATGATGATAGTCTGAAGAGTGTTCTACATCATAATTTTGCTCCGCTAGAGGACTTTTTCAGAAGTGAATTATCGCAAATTCTAGCAGAATCTATTAATTTAGTGAATATTAGATCGATACGGCATGTTGTTACTATTATTCCTGTTTGCTTCCTGTGCAAGTCTCATTACATAAAAAGGCCCTGTTAAGTAGAAAAAGATATTATCTATAAATTTATAGCTATAATGATTTCAATTATAATAGAGATTATTTACTATAGTATAATTATATTTACTATAGTATACTTATAAGGCAGCCTTTCCTGCCTTTGTCCCACCTTCTACAATTGCAGTCTGATGTTCAAGAAATCGATTGCAGGGGGGTCGCCAGGTGACAGGGGACGGACTTCAACTCCGTTCCACCCCGCCCGTGCACGACGCTTAGCCTATTTGGGTTAGGAAACCTTCAACTTCAGGGCTAGCTATTGGGCATATGTACGACAAACCACCCTCAAGACCGTCGTCAGGACTTACCGCGCCGGCCTCAGAGTTCCACGTCAGTACTGCTGACTTAGCAATGCTTGCGCTAGGAGAATTGCTCTGTCTTCACTAGGCACGTCTATCTGTACGTGACCGGCCCGCCTCAAGACTCAGAACTGGTGCTGCTGAGTGATGCCATGCCCCGTCTTAACAAGACGGGGTCAAGAAATACGGACGTATCACTATTCCAACAAGCCATGTCATCCCCACACGCAACGCATTTCCTGCTTTTATATGTAAGTAGCAATATGTGTTGTGATTCGCAATAACGAATATGAATATCTTCTCCGCATTTCTTCAGTATATATATCCGATCAGCAACATTCTCCCTTATTAGACCATCACCAACCCCAATACCTACTGCACCCACCGAAAAACAAACCCAATCCTCATCTACACTTACCTCGAACATGGTTTCTAAATTGAACATCGCGCCCGAGTCTTTCCCAACCGTTGAACCGGCATTTACTATCCAAGTACAAATCAACGGAAAATACATGGTTGGTAAGTTGGGACGTCATTTTCCGCATCGTGCAAAGCGTCTAACATAATGGTAGGCGATGTCTTCACCGGCTCCACGCTTGCTGCAGTGGTATGTCGCAAGTGCTCGTTCGTAATATACTTTCCAACCCTACTAACAAATTCTGCAGCCTTTTTCAGCCGGCGTCATAAAGTCCGTCCCCTCATTTGAGAACCAATTTGAGCTTGAGGTCTTCACTGGCCAAGATTTCTTCTATATCGATGCTGATAAAAGCCATGCACGATTCAATGTGAACGCCATTGCGAAGGATTCCAACGATGTAGCGGTTTCCGTGAAACTTGCAGGCCTCACTAAGTTAACCGAGAACATTCAGGGGCTGCTATTTGGCGCCCCGGATGCGGGCACGAGCCCTTTCGGCTACGGCAGTATGCAACCCCTTTATGAACACATCATCGAAGATCGGTTACTGATATTTTACAGTCGAAACGGTCTCTTTTGAGACTGGGCACTCTGAGTACAAGTTTCTCGAGCAGAATATCTGGGCTGCTTCTCAGCGGTTTGCTATCATTGATGGCGCTTTCGTCGTTCAGTTGAGAGTATCTAAAGTTAGCCCTGGTACTGGGATGGAGTAAATCCTTGGGTTTGCCTACTGGAATGCTTACCGGAATGTTGAGGCAGATTTCTGAGAAGGAAAGATTTCTGCAAAGTCTATCTCGTACCACTTAGAATGGTATTTAAATTAGCAAACAAAGCGAGCTTCGACTTCATAATCTTTCACGTTCGTCATATAGTCTATAGTGGTATCAAGTTCCCCAAATTCTTATACACGTAAATTTCAAATAGAACACCACTTTGACAGTAGAATTTATCACATTTTGAAATTTTGTCACCATGCGAGATATGTTGTAACGTTCTGAACTGAATTCAAAGGTACACACATTGATTTCGGGATAGAATTCTACCGGTAACAAAAGAGCAAGTCACTACGGAGTTGCGTGCTTAGATAGCGAGATTAGCCTGATGAGCCATAAAAACTGTACCAACGGAGCGGGATGCCAAAGTAGCACGGAGGCTGATTACGGACGTATTCTAATGCAAGATCCCCAATGATGCTAATGTCTTCTGATTCGTTGTTTGGACTTAAACGGTCCGCCCAAGCCCGATTGACATGCTGACTTCTCCGCCGGGCGGGATCCGTTTCCCACTGTTTCGTCCATCTGTAGAGGTATTCTTCCGAGCTCCATGATAGAGTATACATACGCATCACTCCTTCATCTTCCAATTCCCACTGCATCGTTTGATTTTCTCACGCGAATTGTTCAACTGCGTTCAAAACTTCACTTTTGTTGAACAAAACAGTCAACGAAATGCTCGTCCACACCCTAACCTCCGCTGCTCTCGTAGCAACCGCAGTCGCAGCACCCAGGGCTCTCTCAACATGCTCCGAAACCTCTGAGCAGCCATGCAAATGCCCAGAAGGCACTGATTACATGACTGCAACCACATATCTTACTGTAGGCGCCAATGCATTCGATGTTCGAGAACTGCTTGGAGATTGTAAGGTAACACCGTTTGCCTTTATACCGCAGTATCTACAGTTGAGAAAATATTAGCTTAGCTGACTGTGTGGAATATAGTTTACAATCTGGACTGGGTGCCACAGAAAGTGGTAGACCCCACTGGCCCCGATAACAAAGTCGGCTCTACCCGTCTAACTGTCATTGCTATCGACGTCGGGGTGTATGAATGGCTCGAGAAAGCACGTCCTTCTTCATTCCCATTCACGATCTTCACTATTAATATCTATTGTAGCTGACCCGTTACGAACTCGGATCCGATGGATCCTTCCTATGGGCTTTCAAAGTTGCAAATGGTTCGTTTTTCCTTGCTGTTCTCCTTCTCTTCTCTTCTTGTGACTAATTCAGCAGTACCTCTGAAATTCCACGACGTGCCTGGCATGTTCGCAGGCGAATTTATCTCAATGAAGACCGACGTCATTTCCGAGAACCAAACCAAAATCTCCTGGAACTTATATGGCTGCCATTCAGGCGGTATGCATCGTGAGCCACCCTCTCCCGTTTTCTGCGGCTCAATGCCACTTTCCCATGTGAAAAGTATCCTACTAACGCTTTCGTAATTAAAGGGTATTCCGAATTCCAGCGCATGGTTCTTACGCGTGTCAATGGACTACTTGAAAAAGATGGAAAGATAAAGGGAGAAAGCAAGACAGCTTGGTCGGAGATTGGTGTACCGAGGGATATGATCTTGGCTGCTGCTGTCAATGTACCTACGAATACTGGTTCTCAGCACCCGCTTACTAACGCCGGAATGTCGAAGAAGCAACATCTGGGTAATACTTGGACTGTTTTGTAAAACATCTAAACGCCGAGTGGGAAGGCACAAAGTGCACCTCTTGAGAACTTCGTGATATGCAAAATATGACATGCAGAGTCTTGAATTTCGAGTTTATAGTTGTTTGAAAGAGAGCAATGAATGGATGGGTTTCGGACGTCTATCTTGTGTATAGTAGTTTTAGATTTAGCCATGTCATATTTGCATGTGATTGAGATGTAACTTCGAAGATTCAAGAGACTTTCAGCCGGGGTCTTATAATATCCTTATACACACTTCATGACGCTATTGTGAAGTGACAAGTGTTTTAAGCTTGTAGGATTAATATGGTAATATCAATATTGGCAATAGTGTCGGATCACTCTCGAATACGGGGCACCAATACGTATTGTACGTAAGTGCTAATTGTATTCGGTGGTGATGATTCTCGAATGAACTAGATCTACGTACAACCTAGTATATAACTTCATCGGAACCGGGTTTACTATAACCCGACGTATTCGGCTTAGGTAAGCTGATCCGGAAGGTCGTATGCACCCGATTCAATGTACGGCATATAAATAAATCAATATGCTGATGTTTATAACCAAAAATATGGATCTGAAGCTTAGATAAAACCTTTTAAAATGTAGAATAAATAATAACAGCTCGCTAGTATAACTACGGCAGAGGACTTATACTAACGCTGGAATGAAGGCTTCCTATAAATCAGGCGCAAATGCGATGAAGAAAAAATAAATCTTCAAAAGGGGTTAAATTGCTAATAAATAGTTATTTAATGCCACAAATCTTTTATTTTTATTGAATTGTTAGTTGGTGTAGAGTTTGAGATGCTTAAATTCAAAGTACCTCTCGATTTTCTCGGCACCTAGGGAGTGACGTTAATTCATTTCCGAGCCTTTTCACGACCAGAAAGCATGTGGTTACCAAGCGATATGGCAATCATTGGCTGCAAGGAAGTTCTGTAGCGCTTGTTTGAGATAAATGGGAAGTTCCGAGACATGAAGTTCGTGCAAAGCAGTTCAGCTGCCAAGCCCTGGAACTTACATTCGTGCCACCTGTCGTTCAACTTTGCTTCAATCTAACCTGCTATATTTGGAAGATGAGATTGTACGAAAGTACTTGATGAGCCTTAAAACGTCTTGGACTTTAGTTATACATAAAACTATCACACGACTCATTTCGAATAAGCCAGAATGGGCTGCTTTTTCTCGCAGCCTCGTACCAGCAACTTGCCTGTCAGTCAACCACTGCAAGGGTGAGTCACTCTGATGCAAACTTGAAAGCTTAAACATTTACAAGAACCATCTTCAGCGTTCCCCCGGGCCAGTCAATAGCTGAGATGGACGATGCTACTTTATCTAGGCTAGTGGACAGTATAACAGCGAGCACTGGTCCGTTTACCAGTGCTTATCAGGCCCATGAGGCATCTGAAGGTCAGGACGAGAGAGAACTCGATATCCAAAGGCAATGGATGATGGCATCCTTGCGACGGGGGCATTTCAGCAATGAGGCTGTTGCAGTGGATATAAGTAGGCGCATCGACGTCGAGTACGGAAATCCTGGACCAGAAATCAACATGCGCCAACAGATGACCAACGATGGACTCCTGACCACAGTCAACTCTGAGGAAATTAATACAACTGCAAGGCAAAGGCAAGAACGATACAAAACCCTTTCGATGTTTGTTGGTGCTAATATTGCTGGGCCCCTCTGGGAGGAGTGGCAAGCTCTTGATGAGGACGACGATATTCATTCGGTGTCGGGAATTTCCGTGTTACATGACGAAGATCCAGCACATTACAAGCACTGTCCTATTGACTGCTGGTTGAAGAACTCTCAGGGCGCCATATACAAGCCTCTTCCAAATCTTAGTCTATCTGCCTCCGGTCATGTAAATCCGGCGGATATTGAGCAAGTATATACCTACGAAAAGCTCAATCAGAACCAGACACGTCTACTCACCCTCCAGTCAGGAAATCATGGTGACACTATTGTTTGCTCTCTGTCTCCACTGGCAATCACGCAACCAGGGATAGGACAGAGTGGAGAGGTTTCCTCTTCGGAATCTCAACTACCATACGAGGCATTGTCTTATACTTGGGGTGATCCAACTCCAGCTTTTAGCATCCAGATCAACAACAAGCAGTTGGCAATTGCACATAATTTATTCTTTGCATTGCAGCACCTTCGACACGAAACAGAATCTCGAAATCTATGGATTGATGCTATCTGTATCAACCAGCAGGACTTCGAAGAGAGAAGTCAGCAGGTAGTCCACATGCTTCAGATTTACAAGAACTCTTCAAAGGTGATTGTTTTCTTGGGTGATGAGTCTGAAGATTCTCACGTTGCAATGACGAGCATGCAATATCTGGACCAAAAGACACAGCGAGAAGAGATTACTATGCGATCTCATGAAACTGTTTGTTATGAAAAGCTCAAGGGACTCTACGAAGCGCAATGCAGACTGTTCGAACGACCTTGGTTCCGCAGATGCTGGATCCGACAGGAGGTTATGGTTGCAAAGGATATTACAGTTGTCTGTGGCCGAGATGTCATTGAATGGTACGCTATGAAGCGCTCTGCTGCGCGGCTCGGGCGTCTTTACAGCATTATGGCGAGGGAAAGCTTGCCCAATCTCACGGAATTCCACAATGACAAAAGTACTGCTATCGCGTGTTTGGAAAAGGGGTGGATATATGGAAAACCTGTCACGAAGTTGGTCGGCTGTATTTGTAGTGTGTGGTACTATCATTCAGGTGGACTCCTGGATCTCTTGATGGCTAGTCGAGAATACGAAGCTACAGACGCAAAAGACAAAGTATACTCCGTGCTGGGGCTTGCTCGAGTCCCAATGACAACGAATGCTGGGGCACCTTCACCTGAATCAAGAACACCATCTTTTCCGGTTGACTACTCTAAATCGGTTTCTGAAGTCTATCAGGATGTTGTCAAGTACTTCATCAACCGGGATAGAAATCTCGACATCCTTTCTATTCTTCTAACTCACCGCAATGCAACTTCAGATGAAGATCTTCCCTCTTGGGTTCCGGATTGGCGCGTTCCCGTGTCAGAGATTCCCCTTGTAACCCACTGGGATTTTATCACTATGAAACTCGCTGCCGGCGGATTCAAAGTCGACGCACTTCCTCAGTCATTTGACGAGAAAGACATCCTCCGCACCCAGGGATATGTTTTTGACACTATCCACAGACTGGATGATTACTCTGCTAGTGTGCACAATGTTCTTTGCACTCTAGCCGAGTTTGATGATGACGAGAATGGCGAAGTCAGTCGGGCTAGACAGCGCGGCCAGCGGGCAATGTATGCGACAGCATTTGATCCACAAAAGCACAGGGCCCGAACGGGTCTAACAGTCACTGGGAGGATATGTCTAGCTCCTTCACTAGCTAGAAGTGGAGACTGTATAGCAATCATCCTGGGTAGCAAGCTTGCGTTTGTACTCCGTCCAACTGATCCCAATATCGATCTGGAAACACCAGGCACCACAATCGAAGCAACAGTTATTGGACCTTGTATTGTGCCTGAAGTAATGTTTGGCGGGCTTGTAAAGGCCGCGAACGAGCATGGCTTTCCGCCGACAGAGTTCATTTTAGTATAATCTTTCTCAGCCGGGCTGAATGGGGGAGTGAAGTAAAGGTGACTTTGGTAGGAATGAACAATTGCTTGCTCATTTCTGTGAGCTTGGTATGATGGATGGGAGGCGCCAGAATATTGGGGCGGGATAGGAAAAGAGGAAGGAAGGAAGGAAGGAAGAATGGAGGTCAGCGCCAAAATTCTGCCTCTGAAAGGTACGAAAGGGTACGAAAGGGTATGAAAGGGTACCTCCCTGTTACAAGCCACACAAACCATAGGCGCTCCATCCCGCAGTCTATTTAAAAAGATTTAAATACAAAACTCGGGACGCGTAGTTCGCCTTATAAAATCCTTAGTGGAAAGTATTTCTTTGAGAACTATTAGTAGCGCACACTTCTATTATAAACCAAGGCTAATATTATATATTACTAAATTTATAAAAATAAACGAATTCTCGATCTATATAACAATGTGAGGCTTCTTAACTTCAGTTAATTGGAATAGGGGGTTTCCCGATGTTCAGAATAGCCTTCTAGAATTGGACTAGCTCCAGGGGGACGAAGGGGTATATCAATCGACATTCTGGCGATGTAATTAGGAATCATAGATTATTTTGTATTAATTAGAATACCCGTTCCAGGCTTATACTTCTCTGTCATTACTAATCCTTACAATTATATTATATTTAAGAACAATATATATAATAATAGATTTAGAACCCTTGGCCAGGGAAGAAAGCCTTTTTGGGCTCCTTAATAAATGTTTCCGATTTCTATAGTAATAGGTAAGTAGTCCTAAGCTGAAGCCGAGCCGAGCCTGAGTTGCCCTAAGCAAAGGCGGCACCCGATCATGTGAGTCAGGTTATTGGGAGATGTCGAGATTCCGGTTTGATAAGATTTTTATTTCAAGGTTACAAAACTAAACTTTCTTCAGTCGCCCGGTTAAATTCGCTACCAGAAATAAGACATTCGGGGGTTTTATAAGCGCACTTTCACAGTATATGAACCTATTTTGTAAGAAGCATAATTCAAAACGGCATTGAACTGACAATACACTGAATAGATTGAGACTCACGCAGCAGATAAAAACCAAATATCCCTAGAATTCTACGCCAAAATAACCAGACTTTTGCCCACACGCCTAAAATCATATTGAGGACAGCGTATCATACTAATGCTCCATCGTGCCATCCTTCGAGGAGACAGTAGATGCTCTTCCTATCTTCCTCTTCCTAGGCCCGTTTCTCATCTCCGCCAGAAGCAGCGTGACCTCACTCATTTTACCCCTCCAATGCCCACTAGGGTCCCTAAAGTCACCCATCACATTCCGTACCAGTTGTAGCGATGCAATGGTGTTCTCGACATCGCCGTGGGAGGCCTTAATCTGATTCATGAGAACCTCCGCCGCTTTTGAGAGGGGCCACATGAGGAATGTGCTCGTGTGCTGCCACACCTTGAACTATATCCACGTTACATTAGTTTCAGAAGATACCACTATAGTGTTCAGATTCGGACGCGTACCCTTTTGACATCCATATTTGGCACGATCCTCAGATCCTCAACCATCTGGTTTGCCGCCGCTATGAGCCGATTCTCACTCTCCGTAATCAAGCTCATGGGTAAATTCTCTTTCTGCGCCTTAGCAATCGCAACCTCGTGTAGCGAGATCCCGACAGCGCACAAATTCAGCCTGAGCGAAAGTGCAAGAGGTTCATTTTGAAGCATCTCTGTAGTCATGTGTCCCATGAGATGATGCTCATATTCCTGGAGTTTCTTGTCGAGACTGTAGTGCTGTACCCAGAAAGGATAGGCTTGTTCGCCTGAAACATCTTGCTCTTTGGAGGCTTGGAAGTGGGGGAGACAGCGAGAGTGGAGGGAGACCATGAGAACTATGCCAGCGAAAGGAGATAACAGATGCTTATCGGTGATATCCGATGAATTCTGGAGGAATGGCATTAGGGTTGGGGAATCGGTTTCCCGCGGAAAGCTGGCAGCTGGTAAGGTGATAGATATCTGGATGCAAAGTCAAAATAATGTACAATATGAAGATGTCGGAAGATTTAAAAGAATCATAAAAGTGATAGCCGACAATGGGGAACATACCTCAGACTCACGAATCGACATTGGGGAACTCGTTCTTACGCTTGTGTAAGCATCGAAAATGAAGAGCACCCAGAAGGTCCTCCTCCTCTCTTCCAATTCGACCTGGTCTGCTGTCTCTGCGAGCGGAAGCTGAAAGCTGGACGTTTCTTTCATTGGCTCACTCCGGTCAATTCTATGCAGTCCCATCATATTTCCAAGTCTAATAGCTCGACCAAGAGACATCCAAGCCCTTGCAAATCCTGTTCCTTTAAACTCGTACCAAATAGTCAAAACACAAGCTTGGAGTGCTTCCAATGTCCAGAAGTTAGCCCCCTCATCCTGGATCTCGGTCATTTCCAAGTAGGTACGTGACGAGGAGTATAATTCCTCCTCTAAGTAGGTGTGCTTCTCTGAAACAGAAGCTCCAAGCATGGCAACGGCATATGTGAGGCTCTTAAATTGGAGAGAGCATTGCCTAGATGGATCGCTTAGTGCTTGGGTGAAGCGATCACGGTCGAGAATGGGAATCAAAGGATGTAAAACGTCGAAATACTGTTCGAAACTGGCAGCATCCATGTCAGGGAAAGCATTCAAGTCAGATGAGTAGCTAGCTTACAGCGTGAGCATTATTTCCGGCGAACAGGGCTCTCTAGGATCCGTTGAAATAGTTTGAGGATTGCCAAGAAAACTTGGTTCCCAAGAGGAGCTCGAACTAGGGTGTTTCGAGGAACCAGTCATGTTGATATCCACGTCGATAGTGCAGTTCTGCCTAGTGCAATACAACGTCAGTATAGATCTTCGACCTACACGAATGGCACGAAGTCTCACCATTCCGAATCATTCATCGTCTGTGCAACCATTGGGTCGTGGAAATTTATGTTGCCAAACGAGTTCAGACTCTCGTCCGGGGCGACAGAGCAGATCATGACCCCATTCTCCACCCCACTTGTATTCAGCTGCGAAAAGTTGAAGTCGAAATCAAGTTGAGGCAAGGAGTCTGGCCAGGGCATCGTTTGGTTTATGTCCGACTGTGGTTGCTGGTGTCGGCCTGCAAGCTTGGCTTCGGCTTGAGCTACAATATCACAGCACGAGTTAGCTCCCAGCGGTCATGATCAAAGGGCACAGACGGAAATGGATTAAAACATGCCTCCTACCTAGCCGTGAGTTGAGAGTCTCCAGCGCGTGCGCGACGTCAAATTTCTCTGCCTCTTGTCTTTCCCGGGGCGAGTATTTGCACTTGTTTCCAAGTCGGATGCATCTGCCACAGAAAGGCTGATTGCGGTCACAGCGTGCTTTGCGCTCTCTGCAGATATCGCAGGCGACCTTGCGCGATCGATAGGTACCGGCACTGGTGGTATTTGCAGAGTGGCCATTGTCGGCAGGCTGATGACGGTTGGGTCGTGAGGGGGAGTTGTTTTGCTGCGCACGATGGCTGGCAGGTTTCGACGTCCCAGCTACTGTCCGCTCGGAGACAGTGGTCTGGACCTGTGTAAGGTCAAGGTTACTGGCAGCACCGTCTCTCATCCATCGTGAATTTGTCTGCAGCTGGTGGTTGAGCAGAGAAATAGAAGCCATGTCTTCCATCATAGAAGCAGGGCTTTACTGGTAGTTGGTAGTCTGGTAGCACGCTTACACGCAAGCATGGATGGTACTCGCTGACCCGAGCTTTTTGGTGATAGTTATTGGAAATATAGTACAGGTACAGGATTAACGGTGCGTCTTAATAAGTCTCGATGCCTGTGCCGCGAGCCTCAGTAAGCTTGTCATCGTCTTTGCATTCGTCGTGTTCATACGAACTGGCCTGGGAGACTCTTTCAGCCCTGCTCGTTATCTCATAAATCAGAACCCTACAACGACGATCCATTCGAAATATCATTGGTCGAAGAGCTCGAGAGCTGAGCTAGGCACTAATTAGGAAAGGTGGTTCTCGGCTCCTGGAGGTTCTCTACAGGGTTATGGTTGCGGGGTTAACCTGCTTGCAATTCTATTGGTCGAGGAGCTTGAGCCCCATATGCGGGGGAGGATTGCGGGTTTACGCGAAAGAGGGTCTGATTTATGAGACGAGTGATATAAGCTTCTCCCGTTGTTGGTTTGTCGCTTATCCAATATACGCAATGCTATTGGTTTCCCCCAAATACCAGTATTGGCAAAAGGTGCCAAGACTTCTTCACATCCTCGTTTTTGAGGCTTGATAAGTCTTGAAGGTTCATTTCCCTACACCACCGCTGTACATTACTTCTAGGGATTGGTCCTCAAACGAGCAGTCATCTAACTTCTCGATTAGTGCTCACTCCCTGAAAACTACAAATCATTTTAGTGACTGTCGCCTAGATGCACACAACAGGGGCTCTCGTAAAATCCCGAATGGAAGGGACACGGCGTGGGTTGGGGGATTCATTTTGACGTATTACATATAATTTAGAAATCCAGTGCCTCAAAATACAAGACTAGGCCGCCCCTACTTCATCATCAAAAGCTAGCGCGCCTTTTGCATGCTTTGGAACGGTAACATAGTCCAGCTTACTCCCAGGCTTTACCAAGGTAGCGGTGAAGTCAGCCACTAGCCTATCCCCCAGCCACGGTCCAACATATTTTGCTACAAACCACATGATGGCATTATCCCAAGCCTGCATGCGCGTATAATAATAGGAAGCGGTGAATATTTTTTTAACCCGCTTTTTGTGCTTTTCTTGATACTCTTGGAAGACTGCCGCTAAAGTCGACTGGCTGAGCGGACGAACTGCAGAAATATCAAGAGCTTTGACAAGACTGTTGCAAAGCGTAGCTGCACCTTCAATCGCCGTGTTTCCACCAAAAGCAAAGTTAGGAGTCACCTTTCCATGACCGAGTCAGTGTAGCTCGTGGTGAAACTAGGAAGTGGAGTAATTACTTTGTGTGCGGCATCACCCAGCATGACCATTCGCCCAAAATGCCAATGATCAAAAACAACTTCTTCCAAGTTGACCAATTGGCTTCGGGTTCGATGCTTATACAGATCGCCAAAGGTAACGTCCTCCGTGAGAGCGCAGCTGGAGAGCTTTGCTGCCTCATCGTCTGCATCTTTTTGCGTAAATTTGGTTCCTGATAGGGCTGCTGCGCCAGTGAGAGGTATTTCGAGTTTTTGGTAAACCAGAAAGCAGGTGCAGTTGGGTTGGGTTACTATCTGGAACGTGCGGCCATGTCCGTACGTGACATGCATGTCCGAGGTAGAATTGAGAGCTGGTATGGCGGTAGAGACCCCAATGATGCATGTATACTCTACTCTCATCGCTACCAGATAAGTTAGAAGTCTATTCTTGGTTTTCGCAGGCTGGAAGTAGTCTTACAGTTCTTCTCGCGATCAGAGATGAGATGCGGCGCGAGCCTCTCAGCCGTTTCCCAGATCTTCTCTCTAACCATGCTACGCACGCCATCGCAGCCAACGACAATATCTCCTTCCTCATAGCTTCCATCCGCTAATGTAACCCGAACACCGTTCTGCGTCTCAACAACCTTGGTAACTCTCTTTCCAGCAAGAACTTTCGATTTATCTGGAAGGTTCTCATACATGATTTCCAACGCAAGTCGCCTTTCCATAGATCGAAATTCGTAGCCATGTCTATCGCGTGTGTCAGCTCTCCGCTTTCTGCATTCTAATGTGAGGTTACCTCGCCTGGATATATTCCCACAGTGTTGTACTCGACAAAGCCTTTCCGTCTGGCATCCGACAATGACTTTCCATCATAGCTTCACTTCGTTGCAACATAGCTTTTCCGCAGCCAAGCTGGTCTAGAATTCTCATTCCATGGGGCCAGAATCCAATGCTTGCCCCAACTGGGGCTGCAACCTGGGAGTGGGCCTCCAAAACAACGTGATCTATACCTGCTTTCTGGAGGCAGTGAGACATAGTGAGCCCCGCGATCCCACCGCCTATCACCACAACTCGGAAGGGCTTTTGTGGTTTCTGATTCATGTTTTTTGTCTTTTGTCTTTTCCTTTTTTCGAGCTCGAAGTGTGGTCAATTAAGTGGAACAAAGTACGAATGAAGAATCCTTATGTGGATTAGTTCCTTGATAATGCAATCCAGAAGCTGGGAACAGAATCTTGCAGTGCGTGCTATCCCTTCAGGCGGCCAACCCTTCCCTCTGTCTCCGCAAAATGGAGCTTGACCGGGACAACTTCCTTGTGCACATCAGTCAAGTCACTAATGTCCCGCGTATGTAGTCAGCGCTAGTTAAGTAATTGGATGGTATGATCGATACTGTAGCAGATCTTCAGCTACGGCTGAGACGGCTGCTCGGGGCGGCCCGTTGAAGTCCGTCCTCTCGTTCGTGACAAAAATCCCGCTCGAATCCCGCTTAAATCCCGCTACCGTTTCCATTCCGCCCCTTGCCATTCACCAAGAATCTAAGGGCGGGTGAATGTTCTTCTAACGCATGGGATGGTGATATCGATATCGCGGTAAAAGCCAATGAATATTATAGTGAGAACACTGCGATTATCTTTAGGGATACATAGCCCGAAATATAGCGCTTTTAGTCCGAGATTGGTACGCTTTCATCAGTAGCTGCCATACCGTATCTCGTCACTTTCGCCAGGGGTCGAACACTGTCGCTGTGCATGGCACCGAAAGAAACAAAGTTATAGCGCTTGAGTCACTATAATTAAGAACTATTAGCCTTCTGGAAGAGAATTTCAAGAAGGTAAGTGCATGAGGAGGAATGTTTGCAGAACCATTTGCTTTCCAGAAGGAAGCACCTAGAAGCACAGAGTTCCCAAATACCTACCATGGCCATTATCTCTGGCTCCCATCTTTCTGCTCCAAGGCGGTCAAAAGACTATATCATCATTGGCTTCGGAACCGCAGCCATCGGAATGGCATAGAGTGATAAAAATGATAAACAATGTACACAGATCGGAAATTATCTAAGAGCACAAGTAGGAACACCCTCTCTCGCTTATAAGCATTGTTAGATATTGTATATAAATGGAACGGCGAGGGACCAGCAAATCCCTCCTATGCTAGACCATGCAAAGGCCATAGCGAAATACTTGTATTTAAAGTGAAGCTTGCTCTTTTACCTCACTTAAGAGTACAATTATGCTTAATCCCTCTTGAAATATGCTTCCGACACTCTTAAGCTAGGATCTATATAACAGATTATAGAATAGTTCCTTAAATTTGTAATTGAGCACGCTGCAAAGGAATGTGATGGACAGCCTATAGTAGGCTGGGTCGTCTTAGTACCTTGATCTTATAGGATTAATGAAATATAGAGATTTTGAGCAATGATACAGAGAGCTGGTGGTGTTAGTAACATTTATATTTATGGCGAAAGTGACTGCATTATCTATGCAAGGTGACACCTGTAATCAATTTAATGGGAACGTTTCAAGCTTACAGAACCTACAGAACTCAATGGTCTTGCATGTGCTTCTAGGTAGGGGGTGTATGATGGTTCTACAAGAATGTGACAGTTAGGTTTTGATTAAGGATGGTATTGTACTGTGCACCCACTACTCGTGTAACATATATGTTTTTGACACGCTGAAATAACAGATTTCAAGATTATTGGATAAACAGTAGACAAACTAAACTTCTACAGCATGAGCTATCGGTTAGAGCAGGGCTTTCAAGACAATTCAGAAAGCTCGGATAGCCGTTACTGAGGCATGCTAGTAGACAAATAGTTCATTTACTTCATTGGCTACTAACATTTTCGCTGCGCAAGCTATGATAGTTACAGAACTTTTGATATCTACTCCACCATCATATATGCCTATCGCCTAGAAGCTGGCTGCACGATGGACATCGCTTTCGAACATAAGAAACATGTGGCAGCAAAAGCAAAGGAAAATGACAATATGTGGGCGTTTGCATCCCAAAGAAGGTTTTAAGAAAAAAAGTACATGTGGCTGTCCGATATGCTCAATTTCGCTGGAACATGTTGCGGAGCCAGTGCGTGGCTTTCTCACTCGACTTCTTAGTCGAAATGTGTCGCGGACGATAATATCCTACTGGGGTAGAGACTGGTGGCGGAATATAATAACCCGGTGGACTAGGAAGTGTTAGGGAGCTGGTTGGAGTGAACCCCGCCGCGGTTGTTGTAGATATATACCCAGATGTGGAAGAGGCTGGGTCTGAAGTTGGCAATGATAAACTCAAGGTAGAGTTACCTGCAAGCTATTGAGAGTTAGTTGGATTTTAGAGTGTGAGGAATGTCATGCATAGTGGATGACCTTCGATTTACTTACGAGGGAGCTGCTACTCGGTACAGTGCCTGTGGAAGTAACGAACGTAGATGGGATTTTAGTAGATTCGCCAGACTGAGTTAGTCCTATATACTTAGTTAGCAAAGAATTGAAAGGGATAACAATGATATTACCATCAGCTGTCGATGTTGCCGAGGTTGTGCCCGAAGATAGATCAGGAGGGTTATAAGTTGGGTATGGCACAGGTTCGCTCAATGAGGTTTCTCCTCCACTCCCCGATGAAGTTGGTGAGCCTGTTGGTCCAAAGGTAGTCGAGTTTCCTGGAGTTGAAAGAGGATAGCGAGTTGTCAAGCTCGTAGTGGTTTGCTCGCCACTACCAGACGAGGTCGGGAAGCCTGTTAGCGCACTCGTCGAGTTTCCCCCAGTGGCAGCTGGGTAAGGAGCGGTTGAGCTCAAAGACGTCCCATCTCCACTACCTGATGATGTGGGAGAGCCCGTAGCACCAAATGAGGTTGAATTTGCGGAACTTGGAAGTGGGTATGATGTACTGCTGCGACTACTGCATGGCGTGGTCTTTGTTGAGCTTGGATAGTAAACAGTGCCAGTTGATCCCACTGGAATGGACGCTACAAAAAAGAAATCAATAATGAACAAGTACGGGTTTTGCATTTGGTAACTTACTGTTGGAAGCCGGAAATGGAACTGATGTGCTCGAGGAAGTTTCGCCGCCGCTTCCTGACGAAGTTGGTGAGCCGGTTCCGGTTGGTCCCACAGAAACTGTAGCTACAAATCATGAGCATGTGGCCAAGGGTTCAAAAGGATAGTTCAAATAAAGCTACTCACAATTGGAAGAAACTGGGGATGGAATGCTAGTTGAGCCGGTTCCAGATGGAATTGAATACCCTCCCGTGCCAGTGGGCCCAGCTGGGATAGTCGCTGCGAGGCATATAAGTAAAAAACAATGGAAAGCGTGGTCTTTGCATTGAACTTACAGTTTGACGAAACAGGATACGGAGTAGTTGAGCTTGATGGAATCTCTCCGCTACCAGATGAAGTTAAAGACCCCGTGCCTGTTGGCCCGATGCTCAAAGTGGCTATTAACATGTTAATATACGCAAGAATTTCTCGACACGTTTGAAAGACGTACAATTAGAGGACACTGGGAAAGGAGCTGAAGTGCTACTGGATATACCTGGATCAACACCTGTGCCTGTTGGTCCCACGATTATGGTGCTATTTGAGACCGGAAAAGGGGCGGAAGTGGTCACGCCATCACTTCCAGATGAGGTCAGACTGCCTGTACCAACCGGTACTGAAGATGTACTATCAAAAGTTGGGAATGGAGCCAATGAGCTTTGCTCTCCGCTTCCAGATGATGTCGGCGTTCCTGTTCCAGTTGCGCCAGCTTTAGATGTGCTATTGTAGGCTGGATATGGCACAGATGTTGGTGTAGTGGATGAAGGAATGGTGCCAGATACAGTCGAGGTTCGAGAACCAGTTCCTGTTGGGCCAACAATCGTTGTAGAGTTTACGCTTGGATAAGGCACATATGTGGATCCAACTGAAATTGAGATACCACCAGATACACTAGACACGCCACTTCCAAAGCTGGTTTGTGAGATTGTGCCAGTTGAGCCAATCGTGTGGGTTGAGTTACAGGGCGTTGGGGAAGGAGTGATGGACTGCCCTACTGAAGAAGAGATGCCGCCGGAGACGGTGGAAGTTGAGGAAATGCTTGAGATCAGCAGTGATCCGGTTCCCGTGGGGTCGAATATTGACGTTGAGTTGTAGACCGGGAAAGGAGCTGTGGTTGAACTGCCACTGAAGCTAGAAGTGAATCCAATTGATGGGATTAAGGTGGTCGAACTCGGGAGAGTTGGAGTAACACCGCTGTCGCTTGAAGTTGGAGCTATGAAAACAAGTTAGCATATCTTTTACACTGAAGACTTTCTCAAAGATAGGTACCTCCAGTGCCAGTAGATCCAGATGACGTTGTGGAGTTACCAGCAGGATAGGGAACAGAAGTTGTATCGTAATAAGACGATGATGGAATCGATCCGCTAACTGATGTTGAAATTGAATTGCTACTAGGAGAAGTTTGGGTTAAACCCGAGTCAGACGAGGTTGCAATCAATGAAGTTGAGTTTGGAAATAGTACAGGTCCAGATGAAGTGGGAATGATACCCGATGAAACCCCTGTTTCAGTACTGGTAGGACCAGTGGACAAAGAAGCCTGAGTCGTTGTAAGTGTTCTTGTTGATCTGCTAGTCAACGTGATATCAATTTCGCTTGAACTAGAAGATGCGGAGACTGCTCCACTCGAAGACGATGAGGCTTGAGAAGAAGTGGAGGTCGCAGGAGCTACCAAACAAGAGCAAGCGGATGAAACCTTGGTGGGAGATCCTCCACAGTTTGAAACGAAGGTGGGCAGGCCAGTTGTTGCTGTATTCACTGCCTGGGTATACGTGGCACAAAATGGGGAGACTCGGCTCAGGGACTTGATCATTTGACGGTAGCAGTTATTATGATGACATTTGATTGAAGAGGTCGTGGCTGACACAGAATTCGTAGGCACGGTGAAAGTATTTGTCGGTTGCGACGTTGTGGTCGAGATGGAAGAACCGCCGGTTTGTGTCAAACCAGAACCGCTTGAGGTGGGAACACCTGTGCCAACACTGGAATTTCTTTTGTTAGCAAATGCCACGTAAGTTAGGGTGCAAATTTAGAAAATCACTTACGTAGATCCTTCAGCAGTAGAAATTGTGCTGGATGATACTGAGCTAGGGGAATTACTTGTCATATGGCTAGTCGAGCTCGAACCAATTGGAGGGGTGTATATAGGATAGCTTGGAGGTTGTTGCAATGATGAGCTGCTAGACACATCTCCCTCATTGGTAGTTGTTGGCAAGGCTGTGATCGTTGGGGTTGTGCTACACAGGCTGTCGGTCAGTACCAATAATTTCATATGTTGTGAAGCAATGACTCAAAAAAGTAATACTTACGAAGTACCAGCTACTATGGATGTGCGCTCAGTTGACTTTGACCCAGGATCTTCCAAAGAAATTGAGCCTGACGAAGACGTGCTAGAATCAGAGGTTTGAGTTCCAAGAGAACTCAAACTAGAAGAAGAAACCGAGGAACTGTGGAAATATAGAATTAGCTTTTTATCCTTATGATATATGCAAATTGCCTAGTACTAGAAAGTTTATGACTGAGCTATAGTCAAGGGATACTAACACTGTGGTGCTTGATATAGCCGAGATAGTAGGTACAACGCCTGCAGCGCTGGATGTGCCACTTCCACTTCCAGAAGACTCGTAATCAGAAGCAGAGGAAGGTAGAGACAAGCTCAAAGATCCAGTACCCGTAGACATCTGAATAGAAGTGCCAGTCAAGCTTCCGGAAGAGAGACCTGTGGGCGACGCTCCTGAAGAAACAGCAGTCGAAGCTATTCATAACGATCAGCTTTCTATCGTAGAATGCTAAAGCTCTATAAGAGGGATATACATACAAGCCGAAAGCCCGTCAGCAGTGGAAGTTAGTGATTGGCTAGAAGAACTGCTGGAAAGGGTTGGCTGTGGTCCATATCCACCATACGAGTAGTGACCTCCGTACTGTGGTGATGCGTAGGCTTCGTACTGTCGGGGAGCGATACCTGGGTTGGGATCCCGCCGAAGAGGGTTGAGCCATGAGGGTAAGGCAACGATAGCAGGAACCAAGGACAAGAGCACCAAGCCGTTGCCCAACATTTTGCCTTTCATCTTGACCTATCTACTACCTGCTGAGTCTGGGACAGGTTAGTGAGCTATTGATGCATTGCTATGTGAGAGGGAAGTGGCACTCACCAGGGTTCTCTCGGAAAGGGGGATTTGAACGAATGTGATGTTGAATGCTGATGCTGATGCTGTTAAGCAGTAACGACTGACGGGTTAACCTGATGGTTAGCGATGGGATGGGAGGTGAGGCGAAGATTGAGCTTCGAAGACCGGGAAGTCAACTCCAAGATTGTCTGTCTGGTAAGACAAAGCTGAGGAGAGAGGAAGAGAACGTGGGAGGATGATGAGGGTGTTTATAGAAAAAAGAAGACGAGGAGGACAACGACGACCTGAGGCATCGAGGAATATAAATGGTAATGGATTTGCAGATGACGTTTGTGTTTCCTCAGGTCAGGTCAGGTCAGGTCAGGTCAGGTCAGGTAAGGTAAGGTAAGGTAAGGTAGATACCAGTGACCAGATACCGTAAAGAGAAATACCGTAAACATGACCAAGAAGGGAAAGGCGCCAATTGAAATCTGGTGGTTAGAGATAAACGAGGAGAAGAGCAAATAGGAAGGAACGACGTCTGCCCAACACCCAATACCCTCGATCAAAATCATCCAAAATCAACACCACCACCCACCAAATACCAAACACCAAATACCAAACATGTTTTATTGACCAAATAACTGCTTTATGATGTGATGGCTTTATTTCAGGTCACCTTGTCCCTACTAGAAACCCCAGCTGCCATTACATGGACTTTTAGGAGAGGAAATTACCACCTGCCACCACCACCAATAATGAAACTCACAAGATCCAGACTTCAGTCCAGTGGTGGTATTCGCAAGTTGGATGTGCCAGTTGGGTAGCACCAGGATGTACATGGCACCCAGCCGCTCTTCTCCCCGACTGCTGCATGCTCAAATCAAAGAGTCATTGAGATTTTGTCCCATTTCACCCCTCTCCCACCATCAAAAATTAATATAGGATGTGATGAAAATCTGCTTATAGTAAAGAAGGACCATGGAAAAATACACATCATCTTGGCTCGAATGAAATTCCTCCAACGAGATCACCGGTACGATGGATGCAAACGGTGATCCAAAAAAGAAAACGAGGAGATAGCAGGAACACGAAAAATACATAATCTCGAAATTTGCGGCTGCATCCCAGAGCGTTTTTGGTGGAGTGATACGATGGAATTTTGCTGCAAGCGATATGCAGGGCCACGGTGCACAAGAAAGGGGGCAGGCTGCTTGCACATTCCCGGTATCAGCGACAGATGCAAACGCACGGCCAGGAGCTGCGAGCTATGATCTTCTCGGAACCTATTACCCCATATTCACTCCTTCCAAGGGGGGGGATGTTCCTGCATGGAAAGAAATCAAACATGCGGTGCAATGCGGTTCTGACTTGGGGGAGGGAGATAGACAGACATCTGAACTTTCGTAGTAGTAACCGAGGGCGACAGGTGTAACTATGAGGGAGGGGAATGGGATGATGGCAAGCCTTGTTGCATAAGGTGGTTATCCTAGAGGCAGAGAGAGTATCGGGTACGCAACTACACCACGGGCTACGGGTATTGGCTTCCTTCATGTCGAAGGCCTTCTATTTCGTTTGATGATGGGGGAGTTCATTGGTCTAGCTTCTAGTCGGAGAGGCTGGAGATGGACGAAGACACTTGCTACCGTCTTTGAGCTGGCTCCGAAGACTTGGAATCCAGAAACACCACAGCACTGTACTTGCAGCGTACTTACATACATACTGCATCAGAGCTGCAAGTCCACTGCAAAAACAAGTATCAACCCGAACTACGGAGGAAAGATCGGCGCATGTGTGCCAGTAACTTTTAATATTTTGGCCATACTACGACATTAGGTCCTGAAATCTAAAATCTAAAGTGATATTTGTTGAAAAAGCACCGTCAGCTGAGCTGTAAGTAGCAAAAAGAGTACTTTTATGAATTCATCACTAACGCCAGGCTTATAAAAGTCAAGAAAGTAAAATATCACTGCTGTAGCGAGCATAATTCCACCAAAGAATAAGCCAGCTAAATGCGCCCTCATGCATATATGAATGTCGTACTTCAGTATGCATAATTGCGATTGGACTGTGGCACGAAGCCAGGATCATGATGATCACTGTCGGGAAATTGCATGTTGTACCTTACTCGGCTTTCTTGGCATCCCGTGCTAATGACTCTCGTGCTTCCCGTGGCGAAGACATTTCAGTCACTGTAGGCAACAAGTCAGTACTGTTCGTTTGATATAGATGTCGGCGTCGGTCGTTGCCCGAATCCAGAATTACTTACTTGTGGTGTTATTAGCCTCGATATCGGCAGCCCACAGTGCAGCCCCAACTGTCGTTTGTCAGTTTTCTTGAGCAATTTTCCGAGGTTGGGCGGGCGCAACTTACCAGTGTTTGTGAAAGAAAACAAAATTGAAGCAAAGGGAACGAGCTCGAGCAATGTAGCAACAGTGCCGAATCTGAAGTCACACAGTCAGTATAAAGTTAATCCGTAAAGATACGGCGTAAATTGAAGTAATTCAAAAAACCTCGGAGGCCCTCAACACGATTGTACCACGCACCGCGTGGTGGCGTATTTCGTGCAACATTAAGATTCATATATATTAAATCACTCCCACAATGAATGAAATTGAGGCGTAAAAACCAAAAATAAACTTACGCAGTGTATGGGGCGGTATTCTCCTTAAGCCAAGCCTCCCTCTCGGAGTTAGACCACTTCTTGAGTTGGAAATACTAACAAATTGTTAGCAAACGATACAAGAATCCGACCGTCATTACTCACTCTAGAGTGAACAGAGTTTCCACGAGTACGGCCCTGAACCAGAACAAAAATCACAGTTCCAACCACCGGGATAAAGTTCAGTGGGAGGTACATGACGTATCTAATCAAGGCCGTTGGCGAGAATTTCTCAAATGGCGACTTCATCAATTTCCCAAGCTTCGCAATGGGATCATTGAAGTTGCCGGCCTTCAGCTGTCTCCCCTCCGACACCACGCCAGTCTGGTGCTTCGAGACCAAAGTGCCATCAAATGTATCAACGAGTGCATCTTGTATGAGGAACGTGCGAGAGAGGATGTTGATGATTGTCGAACTCTCGCTGAGCGTGAGCAGGATCGTGGTAAATGCTGCGAGAGGTCCATTGACGAACACCAAGACAGCCAGTTGGGGAAGGTAGGTGAAAATGAACATGAAGGCGATTACTCCAACGGACAAAGACATCGTGGGGATGAGCTTCGAAAGGAGGGGCTTCCATAATGATTTGTGCGTGAGGAAGTAGAGGATGCCCTGTGAAAAGTTAGCATGCCATCGATCTTGATATCCTTTTATCTATAAGCTCACCTTGATGGGGTACAAGTATGCGCCAGACTTCGCAGCAGAGGTAGCTAATTCCTTAGCTTTGTTATAATCCTCGATGCTATTATCCCATTAGAAACGTCGGGGGGAACTCAATGCAGGATCACTTACGCTACCTCCCGAGCCTTGTTCTTCGCAGAATCTATTGTGCTAGTCATTTTGGATGTGTTGTGTTTGCGTATGGGATTTCTTAGTGTATGTTATGGGAAAGAGGGAGGATCGTTTGTGAAGGAGGATTGCAATTTATAGCGGTTCGTTGTTGACTTCCAGACCACAGTGACATATGCATCGTCAGAGAAATATCGACTGTCGTCATGGTGGCTGAAAGCTTTCGCTTAATGGGGAGCATCAGCCACCCCCGCCCCCTTTTTTCCTTACATGTGAGAGCTTCAAGCTTCGGCTCATTTTGCATCACCATCATCATACTAATAAATAAAAGATCTCACATTCGAATACTAAACATAGCACATTTCGCATTTGAGCGATTTTAACATTTCACAAAGAATAATACTGGAATAATACTGCTGGAACATGTTATATGGAATGTTAGAAGTAAAGAAAGAATACACCGTTGGGATTAATTTCTACCTAACCTACCTAGGTACAGAAGCTGAAATGCAATTCACCTACCTTACACCAACGTAATTTTCGGGCTGTTCTTTGCAGATTCGCACGAGTAGAAGTACTGTGTCTCTGCAGCTTGCTTCTCAACAAATGCTTTCGCATAGTTATAAGCCATGGTCTTTTCATGTTTGCTTAACGGTTCCGCGCCAGCTCTTTTCTCAGTCACCCGTTTGGCACGACTGCTCTCCAATTCCACCAACTTGACCTTCTGATCATTCATCTCTCTCAAGCTCTTGAAGTGATAAGACCGCCACTCACCGTGCTCAAAGCCACCAAACCCATCCATCCCCTCGAAATCCTGCACGAGGAAATGCGCGAAGGTGCCGTGGGTAACCACGACGATGTGCGCATCCTCATTAGCTTCCTCCTTAGCTAAGTTGCGCAGCCAAACCCGCGTGTCAACTGCTCGTTTCTCAATCTTCTCTACGTCCGTTGCAAATCTTGTCGTCGGGCCCTTCTTCTCCCAGCCAAAAGGGAGATATTTGAGATTCACCTTACGGCGAAACTCGGAGATGAGAGTCAGCCAGCTCGAACCACGATCGAAGAGGAGGCAACCCGTCTCTTGCAGCTCAGCAAGGAGAATGATGGGCTTTTCGGGAATCGGGTAGAAGGAAAGATCAGCGGTGTTGATAGCACGCCGCAGGGGGGAGGAGATGAGAAACGTTGGTTGGAAGGGAAAAGTATTTTGGAGGGAGATACATTGAGAACGACCTATCGGCGCCAGGGTTGGATCATGGTTATAGTTTGCCTCGTCGTCGGTATGATGTCCACCCTCTGCGGTTCGGATGATATGGATGGTTGGAGGCATAGTTCCGAATTCTTTGGAAAGCTTCGTGGAGTTTTTAAGAAGATTTAAAGATGTAGCTGACGGTTAACTGGAAGGCAACAGGTTAGTTGAGTGAAAACCAATGGCTTGGGGTGCTTCTATATATGTTTTAAGATTCTGAGTGCTGTGTCGAATATCCAGAATATTGTGTTGTTCATCGACAATTCGTTGTACCATTTCTTCTTTGTTTCCTTGCATGCCCCTCTCTTTCAAACTTGACTGTAACTATACAGCGTGCTATATCTTGTTCAGAAAAATACAAAACTGAACAGCTTGAATTTGAGAACATCTAATTCGTTGCTCTGTATTTTTTTTTTTTTTTTTTTTGTTTTTGCGAACGTGGATCAAAGAATAGGAGTAGTTTTCAATATAAGCTAAGCCGGTGAGGACTTGGATGTCATTATTTACCTATCAGGGGTCGGTAGTATTTAAGAATAGTTTCATATAATTATCAAATGGGATCTATTGTAGCCACCGTTAATTGGCTGGCTCTTACAAATTGGCTGGCTCTTACGAAGTAGTGTGTGACAGAAGAGGTGCACAGGCCATGTGCCCCACAAAATATCCAACGTACCTGAGGCAAATAGGCCCCAACCCTTTATTACTTTCGTATTAGCCATTCTGAAAGCCAACAACGACTGTTATCAGAGAACAATTCGATTTGAGTAAGGCATCTTAGCAACAAGTTCAACACAATGACTACTACAATAGCTCGCAAGACCGTACTAATCACTGGGTAAGATGCCATGCAATTGATTATCCAAACAACACTGATCGACCGTGTTTTAGGTGCTCTCCAGGGGGTATCGGCCACGCGTTGGCCAGAGAGTTCCACTCGAAAGTTATGTATATCCGACAATAGAACCGGATTTTACTCATCTTCGTGTAGGTCTACTTGTAATTGCTTCGGCGCGCAGCCGTGATACTCTGATCGATTTGGAGGAGCTTGGCATCTCGACCGTGAGCTTGGAGGTTACGAGTGCAGAGAGCAGGGAAGTAGCACGAAAGGAAGTCGAAAAATTGACTGGCGGTAAATTGGACATTCTGGTGAATAATGCGTTAGTTTTAACCAAGCTTAGTATTTGGAGCATATAACTGAGCCATGATACAGTGGAAGAAACCTCACCCTACCAGCTCTAGATGTCGACCTTGATGATGTTCGAGACTGCTTCGAGACAAATTTCATAGCCGTTGTTGCCATTACACAGGCTTTCATTCCACAGCTCATCGCTGCGAAAGGTCTCATCATTAACATCGGCTCCATAGCAGCTATTGTTCCGTACGTTTTCGGCTCTATCTACAACGCCACCAAAGCAGCGCTACATTCCTGGTCCCAAACACTGCGTCTTGAGCTCGAACCGTTCGATGTGCGTGTCATGGTAGTTATTACTGGAGGAGTGCAAAGCCGCATCGCGAGAACCGAGCGTATATTACCTGACGGTAGTTTGTATTTACCGATCAACAAGGAATTCCAACGCAGAGTCACGCATAGCCAGGAAGGTGCCATGCCAAACACAACATATGCTCAAGGAGTGGTAAGGGCAGCGCTAAAGAAGACACCCAACAAGTGGCTTTGGGAGGGAGCGAAGGTTACAATGATCAGATTTGCGAGGGATTGGGTTGGCGCCTGGGTGTTTGATCTTGTATTGCCAAGAATGTTCGGCCTAGTAAGACTGAGCATGATGATGAAGCAGAAGGCGAATAGAGGTTGAGCCAAGACATCATCTTGGCTGCTGCCTTGCTGTACGAATATAATCACCGAACAGCTAAGCTTTAGTTTTAAGCCACCACCACTATCGTCACGTGTTACCCGTGAATATTATCTCATTTAGCGCCCCAAAAGCAGACGCTTGTTTAAAAATATATCTGTTACAATCAGTAATACCTCATGACTCCACAATGGAACATGCACCAAAAGCACCATTGCCATCTTCGACATTTCCACCATGTCATTACTAGACCTGTCTATGGACCTCTCACGCGACCTCTCACCTGATCTTCCCAATTGAAATGACCTTATTTATCATGGAACATATACTCCTCACGTGTAAACTAGCTGCTGCCTAACAGTATAAAACTTCTAATAATGGCTTATAGTTGAAGTTTCAGCTATTTCAGTAGTTGGTTCCAACAGAGGCTGGGACTGTCTAACAAGGAGCCGATGCACCACAGATCTTTCTATTGAATATATGGAACCTGTTCATCGAACTTGTGGAGCAACTAATCTATAACCATGAATCGAAACTGGGGCTAGTTCAGTGGATTAAAGGTTTAACTTACCATCTTGTAATCCACCTGCTACCAGTAGCTATCACCAGGGTTCAAAAGAATGTCTCCGGCACAATGGATTGCTAATTATAACTGTTTTCCAGTGGTCAGAGAAGCAATTATGAAGAATTACCCCCTTGATAGGTGTTGTAATGCTGTTTTATCTCGCGAACATTATGCTGAGAGAGTTTGATAGAGACTTTGAGCACCGACGAACTGGCAACAGCAGTAGCCAAAATCAGTACCTTGTCTGTACAATGACTAGCTTATGGCTTAATACCACGAGCACTTCTCTGACGGCAAGGTGTTTGATGAAGGAAGGCTGCGCCGCAGTATCTTAGAAGAAGATGGCTAGACTGAGCAGGCTGGCAAAGTTTTGTTCCACCGACTTGGCAACGCTAAGTTAAGCAAGAACGTTGAGATTATCGAAGCTATGGGTGATATATTAATTTCCGAACCTCTTAGAACTACATATACGACACTTTTCCCGTGAAACTGAAACGCCGGACTTTTACCCTCAGCCTTTTCTGTTAGTCTCTACTGGTGCTGCAACTACTAGCTACCTAATATTCAAACTTTCATACAAACGTCAATGGGGATCATTCCCTAACCACTATAGTTATTCAAATGTGTTGTATAAATGCTTGTGTGTCTGCAAGTATTGCGTCTTCAAGTGGTCAACCGTCTGGAAAACCGTCTGGAAAACCGTCTGGAAAACCGTCTCATGCTCTGAGTAAACAAGCCGCGACGAGTGCGGGGCGAGCGTTGCTCTAGAGCATTTCATGTTATCCAGCCTACATATAACTATGTTGAATGTATATAATGAGCCCCCTAGGTGTGGTACACGAGGACGTAGATGTTCCGGACTTGACGTGCGGATGTTGATGGTTGTTATCTTAATACCATTGATCATGGGTGGAAAGCCTTCCATGTTTGTGCAATCGTAGCACCAGTCGATGCTATCGCAAGGATAAATAGTATGCCACTGACTCTGTATACCAAATTAGCCCTTTCAGGCAATGGGGAGTGAAGAATGTAGGCGCTTACATTGCAGGCACGAACACATATGGCTGACTTCTGTCATGCCATATCAACCCCCACCAACTTTCTGGCTGAGAGCTATCGAGATGGCTCTTGAGCTCTAATATGCGTGGCCACAAATACCTGAACTTCTCCCGATCCCAAACTGTGTCCATTTGATTGCGGCTGGTAGACCATTCCAGTAGGATTTCCTCCTCCGAAACTCTGGCATCGATTTCTTTATCGCTCTTGATAGCTTGTTTGAAGCTTCTCCGACCCTTGCGACTGCTTCCAAACAGCAACCAGTACGACCGCCGAATCTCATCAGTGTACTCATCTGGTATACATTCCCTAAAAAAGCCAGTAAGTAGCGCGTCGCTACTATTATCTGGGAAGTCACTTACCGAAATCCTTGGACCGCTTGCGTGGATGAGAATCCCGTTTGTACGGCGAAAATGCAAGGCATACAGAAAATGTAAACCTGCTCTTCTTCCTCCACAATCTCAAGATGTCGACTAAGGTCCGTCGTCCACTTGACCTTCAGCCGTCCGAACTTGACCAGTTGATGCACATTCAATGCCTTTGCATTAATGGCTTTCAGCGGATCTGTATATTTCTCCCCTCGCGGGATAAGCTTCCCGTTATAAACCAACTCCTTTAAACTGATATTCCCTCCCCGTATATCTCCTTCCGATCGACCGGTCTTATTCTCTTCTGTGGGAGAGTTGAGATCAGCGACACAATTGTCGATTGTGTTACTTGTTTCATCAATGGTATCAAGGACTTTGTGTAGGACTTCAATAGTCATCCAGTATGACAAACAGCCTAGTACATGACTGCGCATTAGATCAGGACTTCGTGGGTCGGTCGGATTTGCGCGCCGATATTCGTCGAGAAAGGTATTGATATGACTGTTCGGGTGGTTCGAGAAGAAGGTGATGATCGCCTGAAACCAGTCGATAGCATCAAGCTGGGGTTTATGGTAAAACCTGAGATGCGAGTAAAGCCATCTCAAATAAGGATCAAGTAATTTAACAGTTCGGTGCCCTTGAGGGAGCATTTGACCTGGCGTTAGATAGCGTCCAGTCACAATATTTGCGAGGCGGACTAAATCCACCTCTGAAGGAGAATCTAAAGCCATGTTTTGGTGCTAATCAATACATTGTATTCTTCTGCTTGCTAATATATGTATGAAATTTCCAGAATCCTGATGAGGATAAGGCGTGGTGACGTTGAGAAGGGTGAAGGGGAATATTATGGGGCGCATAAGGGGTGAGGCGAGAGTGACTGCACAGAATGACTAATTCCAGGCAGTTTTCCGTATATTCTGAGGCTGCGTCCAGTGATAATTCAAGGTTCTGGTGTCGTGTTACACATAGTGGCTCGGGTGGTCAGCTGTGAAATCACATGGTACGATGCTTTTTGTAAGAAAGTTACTAGGGGAAACCTCTGTAAACGCCGCAATTCTTAGGGGATCACCGAGTCCTCAGCCCCCAATTCAAAGACACTCGGGGGGTTGAAGCAGTGTCATGTTCCCATCCAGTAACATGATTCGGCTCATTTAAGCCGGCAGCGGCTGGATCCGCTGTTGGAGGGGTTTCATGCAAAGCCCCTTTTCCCTGGCTCGCCTATTCGCGAGGATCCAACAATTGACGCCACTGGGGTGCAACCACATCTTCTTCATTGGGCTTCGCAAGTAATATTTGGAAGCCTTGCTTCTACTTTCGTGACCACCCCAGCCGCTCAACCAGGTGTGCCAATTTATTTTAGTATGATGGGTGCTATAGAGCCGCATATGAGTAACATTAGACCTGAGGCTGGTTGCCGGTCCGCTGGTGGCTGTCGAAAAACTTTGATCAACTCAGCTTCTCTCATTTAATCTGGCCGGCTCCCAAAAGCGTTCTCGTGCTGTTTGGGTCAAAAATACCCCTACTATATACCGTTCTGATGGCAAACTGGAGCCAAGTACTAGCAAGTAAAGGCCTAGAAACGTGGACTCACGTTTCAGAGAATACTAGAGAATATCTGGCACAGGTACCCTGGATTAGAGAAAAGGTCCAGCCGCAAAACAAAGATGCGCATGCTTTGTTTGGTGCAGGTGTCTGGTCAGAGAGTCCGAGAACTTCACGTGTCGATCGTGAAGGTGACGTGGACTCTATCAATTTGGACGACATCGTCCCTGAATTTTCCATTCGCAGGACAGATACCGATGAACCAGGCAAGAAGCCTATCGGGGAGGTTCTTAGTGATGTCAGAGAGACTTTAAATTCAATGAAGGTGCGTATCACTGTAGTTCTAGGGAAATACATCGCTTATTTTTCGATATATTTAGGAGGCGATGAGAAGTCGAAGATCAGCTACCGATCCCGGACCAAGTGTGCTACAGCACGAATTGGGATTGCAAGTTGAAGGCAGCTCTTCCAAAGTTGTACACCAGCAATATCAGCATCATTCGGTTCAGCCCCCAAAGACCACGAAACTAACTTCTGGCTCGACTGTGCGCAGTGAACAACGAATTAATATCAGGCTTTCAGAACAAATAGTTCGTCACCCAAAAGGGACAAGTCTGGGAAGACGCTCTTCACGGATTGACCGGCGAAGATCAGCTCGAGATTCTGACAGCACGCTAGAGTTTCAATTATTCCCTACCGAGATTGCGACAGATGAAAACTATAAAGAAATAAGGAACCGACTTCCAGAATCAATCCGGGACCAATGTACTTTCAAGGATCGTTATTGGTGGTATCATGGAGATCCTGCAAACCTCTCAGGACTCACCAAAGGTGACAATTCCGAAGACTTGAAGTCAAGAGCAGCAGTTTTATCTAAAGCTATTCATCCCGTTATTCAAAGAGGATCCATTACGATAGCAGGTCGGCCACTCCTTATTGAAGATTGTTTTCGTCGATCACGAAACTCATGGACCTGTATTCCTGATGTCAACTTAATGCAGGACACACCAATACCCCAATACAAGGATGGAAAAACTGTAGTCGTACCTTTTGAACCTATCAAAGAACCAGCAAACACCAAATGGACAGGTAAAGATCCTCTCAGCCCAAGAGTCATCGACCCTCAAAAATACAGCGAGAAGGATTTCTATGACATTGCCAAAGCTGTATGGCCTTATGAGTTCTGTTTATGGCTAGATGGCACTTTGCAGATCATGCTGAGCAAAAAGGATTTCAAGAAAGCCTCAATAGCATTCCCAAAGCAAGTAGGAGGTTTGAAAGTCACATTTGCTCATGGAATTGCATCGAGTATACAAACATCGCAACCCAGATCAAGCATCTCCAGTGCTACTTCGGACTCCAATTCTTCATTGCGCTCGAATTTATCATCGCACAGATACAAACTTGGACGACGAATATCTAGTACTTTAAAACCAACTCGCGGTATTAAGGACTCTGAAATAAAACATCAGTCATCATTCGTTAATGTTGGTGGGGTCCCCACATCAATTGGAACAAGAGCAACGCACCAGGAATCTAAAATCAATGTTACCAATGATCAGAGTGTCTCATCGAGCGCACCTCCCCTCTCAGACATACACCACTCAACTCAAAACGGCCATGCAAAAGGTGGCAACGCCGGGTCAAGCACAGTTAATGGGAATATAGAGGAAAACAAGCCTAATTTGGCCGATGACGCAAAGCCTTCTCCTGAAGAAGTACTTCATGTACCATGCGAAGTGATTGTCGGGGAAACAATTGAGCTTGGTGTGGCCTGTTTTGTGGGTGTCAAAGTTCGTGATAACACTGACAACCAAGCATTGAAGATCACGATTCCTACATCTGCAGCACTCGAGGCCGCATGTAAAGCTCGTAAAGCTGCTCACAAAAAGGAAAGATTGATCAAATGGATTCAGGGGGAGACCTCAATTGAAGTCATAGGTCTCAGTGTTTGGATAAAATCAAACCAGGAAAAGATTGGAACCATAACACACTGTTATGATCCTTCACTACACACATATAGCAAACACCCAGATGATTTCAAGCATGATATCTGCCTTGTGGAAGCAATAGCACAAAACTCGTTTGATGCCATCACTTCACCCTGCCCTCAATGGTGGACACGAGCTCACAACACCGAACCCACTCAAATCATACAACACACACGTCTCCATATCGTCTGTCCAACGAAAGACGACCTAAGCGATAATGCACGCGCAATAGATGGCAAAGAATTAGCTCACTTTGCCTTCAATCTCCCCGACGAGCCACCCAACGCAGTTTATCAAGCCGTTCGCGGTGTTCCGCAAGGCCGCCCTAAGGTCAAGTCCTCAGCTCACTATAAACCTGGATCCGAACATGCCTTTTCTAAAGATGTACTTGCTACAAGTACACTTTATCGATTTGAAGGAGTGATCAATAGTTGGGACCAGTTCCGTGGTGCAGCTGTTGTACATGTGGGAGATAAAGGGAAGTGGGAGAGCGTATTTGGATTGCATAGTTTCGAGTATCTTGCGGGGGAGGGTAAGGTTGCAACGAGGTTAGGTTGGGAAATGGTGAGGAAGGAGATGGTGAGAGGCACATTGAGCCTTTGGGGATGTAGACATTTACCTGAAGAGTTGACAAGGATGGAGCTTTGTAGATGATATTCAGGAAAAATACCAGGTAAATACTAAGAAAATATAATTAACATAATTTGAAAAAGAGCGAAACCCCTTGTCCCTGGGTTATGTTGACCATTTTAGTAAGCGACCATGAGTTCCCATTATTTCTAAAAGTTCAAAGTCCACCTTGCACATTTGTCGGGAAAGAATTCCAAGAGCTATTTGCAGAGAAACATATTGATAACTAAGAACTGACAGAGCGCACGTACAAGAAGATAGTGAATTACTAAAAAGAAACTACTTAATAGTATTATCCGGTCTATCTAAGTGGTCTACTAAACGCGTAATAAAAGACGTGAAAATGACCAACTAGCAAAGCAAGTCACGTGCCTCATTCCAATGATTAGATACAACTCTATTTCCTCTGGGATCAGGGCCTTACGCTCTATACTATATCAGGAGCATCTTTATTAATCTCTATAGATTCATTGCCTTGCCTGCTTAGGCACTGAACTCTCTGTCTTTTCTTTTATGTTTTTGACATAGCTTTTTGACATTTTAAGAACTAGCCAGCCATCGCCGAGCCTGTCTGAACCGAGGATACGACAACAATTCTCGATTCGGCAGGTGATTGAGTCCGTGCCAATGTTTATTTTCGCTTTAATTGATGACTGCGTTTCTTGGTCATTTCATTACTAGCTGTCTTTCTTGTTAAAGCATAGCTTGGTAGTAAAGAGCTGCGGTGGGGTACTCGAGACTATAAAATAGAGGATCCCTTCAAATTCTCAACCAAGTGCGTCTCATCTTTTACAATGCACTTCCAGTCCGTTGTGTTTATTCTAACGTTGCTTGAAGCTTGGGCTGTGAATGCTGCTTTTCCCTCCAGTCGCGATGAAGATGGAATTGATCGGCTAGTATACAGGCTCCTGAAGGATTGGCATACACCAGGAATGACAATTGCCATTGTTGACGGAGAAAACACTTGGGCAAAGGCAAGTCCTTCTCATGCGAATGGAGTTACACGATTGATATTTGCAACATAATCAATAAATGTATATAATGTTCTAAATATTTTCAAGGGCTACGGTCTCGCTATTCTTCCAGATACTCCGGCCACTCCTGACACCTTATTTTACATGGGAAGCACCACCAAATCACAGACCGCAGCAGCATTATCTCTTCTCGTAGACAAGGGAATACTTAATTGGACGACACCAGTCAATACACTCCTACCAGAAGATTTTGTTCTTTCTGACCCCTGGGCCACAACACACATCACAATCGAAGACGTCTTATCTCATCGCACAGGGTATGGAGGACATGATTTGGCATCACAGCCAAATCAACAGGAATTTGTTCGCGCTTTTCGTCATCTTCCCATGGCATCCGAACCAAGAACGCAATGGCAGTATAGCAATCACATGTACACAGCCATGGGCTATCTAATCGAAGTTGTCATGCAGAAGAAACTTGCCGATGTGTTCAAGTCTTGGCTTTGGAAGCCCATGGGAATGTCATCAACCTATCTTTCATTATCTGAAGCAAAAGATACAGGTAATCTCGCAAAGCCGTACTGGTGGAATAATCAAACTCAGTCTTACGTGACTCTTCCCTATCCCGAGGGCCTGGAGAATGCCCAAGGAGCTGGGATGGTCATTTCCAGTGTACGAGACTATGCAAAGTACCTGAAGGTATTGATTGATAACTCTACTCCGATTTCTAGGGCTGGCCATCGAGAGTTAACCACTCCTCGAATTATGTTAGAACCCAGCAATCCATATTTCATAGGACCGGTGTGGTCTGGACTTGGTTGGGAATCTTCAATCTTTGAGAACGAGGTTATTCATAGTCATACTGGTTCCGTTGACGGCTTTAATGCTGTCATCGTATTTATTCCAGCGAGGAAATTCGGGTTGGTAATTAGTACAAATGTGAACGCACCATCCGCTGCCCGAAATACCGCTTGGTGGCATATTTTGTACGAGTACTTCAAGGTTCCGGTGGAAGAAAGGGTCGATTCTGAGGAATTGTAAGTCTCCCAACATCGCCCACAAACTCGTCAATGGTAGCTAAAGATAAAAACCATAAGAGCACGCCAACAAGCTGCCGCAACTGAAGCAGTCTTTACCAATCCGAAACCAATATTGTTTCCCACGGTACCGTCGCCTCCTGTTGCTCGTCCTCTACCACTGCCCGCCTACACAGGAACCTTCAATCACCCGGCTTACCATAATGTAACTTTCAACTCTTTCAACTCTTGCAGTTCTAAGTCAAGTGCTACATGTCAACTCCGCGGCTCCCCATTTCTAGCTTTGGGAATGCAGATTCATTTCGAGATTGAACACGTCAGCGGCCAGTGGTGGCTAGGGCGTATGTTCGTTGATGATCGTGACCCCAATGCGCTGTACTCTGTTTCCAGGTTCCAGTTTGAGAATTCTGGCGAGACGGTGACGAGGTTGGGCATTGAGATGGAAGCTGGATTGTATATTTGGTATGATAGGGTAATTTAGATTGGCGAATATTAATATCGTTTCTCTAGCCGAACTTGTATTGTGAGTTTTTACAAGCCCACTTTCTCTTCATCTCTCATAAATAATTCAATTCAACAAACTCGCTCAACTATCCTATTTTCTTACTCTTTCTGCATTATATCTTATATCAAGGTGCACATACGTATATCGTTTCGTAATGCCATCTGCAATGCTCAGTTCTACTTGTTCTTATTCTTCAAATCCCTTATTAGAGTTAATTTAGTTATCTAAGGCTTCGTCATTACAGTACTTCTTTCTCGTTTATTAACTCCCTATTAGTAAAAATATGTGCCTTGAAGTTTCATTCCAGATTATTTAGCTTTAGCAGGGCTCATATCTAAATATTTCAAGCGTTGGAAGAAAGAGCCTGAGCACTTGACTACAGAGAATCTATGAGAGACAATTTCGTCTTTGAATTTTCTAGTAACTGTTCTGCGAGAGCTTTTATACCATGTGTATCCTAATTACAATCATAAGTGCACCCTCATATTCCCATCTCTTGATAATAATCCAAAACCACAACGTCATTTCACCTTGTTGGTGGCAAATAGCAATATTCCCGAAAACATGCCTGGCACTCATCTGGTAACCTCTCTCCCGTCTTCATCATTAACCCGCAGCCTAGACATGTTGCCCATCCCGGCTTTCCACCTTGGGTTATGATCTGCACTCCATTCGCTATCATTGCCTCCGTTTGCTCCTTGCGGTATACAAGCTGTGATGTGGATACGTTGCTTGCCGTGGAGTAGGCAGCGTTTGGAATGTAAACTATTGTTATTTTGCTGGTATCATTACACCCGAAGAATGTTGGTTTCTTGTCTAGCCCATTGGCCAGAAATGTTTCGACGGACGGGATGAACGGCATGCGTGTGAGCTTCTGGTTGAATGATTGCACATATGTTGTCAGAATCTCGGAGCCATTTGGAAAGTTGAATTTGGTGTCGGCCGAGTTGTCGTTCACGATTATGGCGGAGATTTTGCGTGCTGGCTGTAACAGTGGGAAAAGGGGGTTGTTTTGTAAAGCCTCCCCACCATCGACGAGTTTCAGCGAGTTCTGTGCTTGTACATTATTTGCTGGGTTGAAACCTGTGGACGCAGGTTTGTAGTTCTTAAATGGATTTCTGTATATTGCGTATTGGTCACTAGTAGCTAACTCATGTGAATAGCTGAGAATCTGAGCCAGTGTTTCTACCAGTGAGCTCGTAGAGTTCTGTGCCGGGGGCACGACGGAACAGAGAAAATTGAAAAGGTTGCTCGATGTGCCCATGATATAGCCTAAGTTATCGTAATTATTAGTACATTTGAGGATGCCGCGTCGGCTAGGTTTTCCTTGGTCCATAGGCGTTCCGAGATACTTGATTTGAGCGAAAGCACTGATATCGCTATCCCAACTACCAAATTCGAAAGGATTGAATTCATATGTTGTTGCGTTTGGTCCGGGAAGACACTGGCCCTCCCATGTCTTCACTCCCAGTGCAGTGATAATTGGGAAAGGTACTTTGTGAGTTTTAAAGTTTGACATTGATGCAAGAGACGACATTGTTGTCTCTGGATCACCATCAAAGTCGAGCAGTTGGTACGATAGCAGTCTCCCGTAAACATCAACTAGAGTGGTGTCGTAACCAGACAACTCCTTCAGAGCTATATCTTTGACGACTTCAAAGTAGGGGCCAATGGAGATAAGAAATCCGGGATCTAGGAGACTCTCCTGGAAATTCTTCTTCCAGAGCTTGTCTTTCAAAAAGCTGACAGTTGGGTAATTGTTTCCAGCGAGAGATGAAAGCAGCCAGCCGCCACCGGAAAGACCAGCCTGATAACTCATGGCTTGATAAAGGCCGCTTGTGCTGACATTACTGTCTCTTCCGTCAAGACCTTGGATTACGCCGCCGCCCGTAAGGAGTGACCTGTATCCACCACCACTCACACTGAGAGCAACCTAATTGAGTTAATCTATGCCCCAATTTATTTTTCTAACAGTACGAACAATTGGTAAGTTTTCTGTCCCAAATCCTGGGTTAGTCTTTAGTAACCAATTCTTTAGAGCGATATCCGCGGAAAGTTTTCGCCCTCGCTGATACTCTGCTTCCTTCTCTGAAAGGCCAATTGCTGCCCTAACTAAAGACTCTCCTGATGGACAGAATCCAGGTGTCGGGACATAGCTCGACCATGTAAAGGTTGCAAATAGGAGAATCACCAAGAACCGTGGGGTAGACATGTTTGAGGATAAACTGTGCCGTGGTGGTGTTCGTGCAATGGAGATGAGATGTGAAGATCCGATCAACTAAGGATCAACAAAGAGACATTAGCGGCCGAAGGAAAACAAAGATGAACCCTTGAGAAGCTGTGAAATGGAGAGTGTACTGGGTCACTAATATATGCATAAAAGATCGAAAGCTAGTTCTTCACTCTATCCCTGGCCCTGCCTATCCGTGGCATGTTGTGAGTGGATATAATCTGGGAAGGGCTTGGTCTACATGAAAGTTAGCGTCTATATTTTTAGTTTGCATTGATGGTACATTACATTAACGCTTCGTTGAGTTCCTGTACGCACGCAGGCTGTCTCATTTTTGTGCTGACCCGACCAGTGTATTAAAGTTGTACCAAAAGCTACTTAACAGCCAGCCTCACACACAGCTTTTTATGATAGCTCACCATAAGTAACATTCCACCAATCCTGACGGCCGTAACTTTTCAAGATTTGATCATAGCCCCCGCTGACCATACCCATCGTGGCTTAGTGTTATATAATTTGGAGGTTGTCGCACAGCATTGAACAGCCTCCTGTCATACGTCACATTCACGCGGAGAATGCGGAGGGGGATATTCCAGACCAGTTGCTACAGCTTTTTAACTAACTACCGAAGAATCGGGCGGGGAATGCGAACCTAAAGATCACGATAAGTTTTAGTGCCGGTAATGTGAAAACGATAATTGAAGAAGTTTTGATAATCAGTATCAAGCAATTACGAATTCAGGAATTGATATATGCTATTTAGATTTAAATCCTTGTAGCTTTCGAGGATAAGTTTAAGTTTGAGCCACAAGCTCTTTTTACCCCTCGATGGGCTTGGCTTGAGTTACCAACCCTCTTACAACTGAGTTACCTGGATGGCTTAGACATGAAATTTGCAAAGTGCAATTATCAGCGCAAAAATACCAGGTTTATATCTTTGATGGTCAAGGAAAAGCATAAACATATATATTTATCTGGGCGCTACTATTGGGTACTAAAGTCACGTGGTATGACATTTGATAGATAAGTATTTGATTAGAGGAGAGCAATTTATCTCATCTGAAGACAAACAACACAATAGTTATCTCTAACCAATTTTGAGGAACCTTTATCGGTTTATCTGACAATCACGTCAAGCAATCATATTGGATAGTGTACTCATACAAAAGTGTTTCAACAGTCATTCCTGCACAACATGAAAGACAGCGTTTCACATGTCGCAGACTACTATCTCACAAACCCCAAAAGACGCGGACTCTTAGGTCACATCTCTTTCGGAGTACAGTCCTATACCCGCTCGAAGATCTTCTATGACGCCATCTTCGCACCCCTGGGCGTACACCTCGTATATGACAATGCTACTGACGGAGTTCTCGGTTACGGCTTCGAGAACCAGGAAATATTAAACCTCTTCGAGTGTAAGGAAGGTGCACATCCTGCGGGGAACGGAAGTCATGTTGCATTCAATGCTCCCTCTCGGAAAGCCGTGAAGGGGTTTTGGGAGGCGGGTGTTGGGAATGGGGGCGTTGATGGTGGACCACCTGGGATGAGAAAAGATTATGGAGAATTTTATTATGCGGCTTTTTTGTTGGATCCCGATGGGTTCAAGCTGGAGGCTGTTTTCCAAGATGAGGAGAATGATGAAGAGGAACTAAATGGACAAGAGTCTGTTCTACGTTGATCAACTGACGTATATTGAACTATGGTGTTTAAATGATTTATTTCTTGGTATACAGAAAGTGATCAGATGAATCTCATTCACATAAATCTCATGCCAGTCAGTGAATCTATGGATCGCAATCAAGAGAGACCCTTGTGAGTCGGCATCAGTACTTTACTAGAATTAATCCATGGCTGCTAGCCAATGTACCTTTTTAAAATCGTCTTTTTAATCTATTCCAGGGGTATTATAACTCAATATTCACAGCCGCTGATTCTATCTCTTCATGAGGGATGCGTTAGAGTAATCAATAAGGCACAGTTGGCTTTAATTGCTTGGAGAGGGTCTAAAGTAGGTGGTAAGATAATTGTCAAAATGGTTTACGAATAGTAGAATTATGTGTAAGGAACTGACGTCATATAATAACAAACAAGTCGTGATTACTTTTATAGATAGTAAACTATTGAGGCGATACTTGTTTCGTTCCATAACATTTCCTATTTATTAGTACCAAATTACGAATTACATAATTACAGCCTATTTATAATGGAATAAATGTGCTACAACGCTCATTGTAATTTCCTAAAATACCTCGGTTTAAAAGCAGTAACACAAGACCCATCATCAGTGCTATCAGGATTTTCACGTTGAAGATTTCGCTGAAGAAGTAATAGTGATTCATCATTAATATCATATTTGTAATCTCCGTGGGAGTTAATCCCACTTGTATTTGAAGGAAATTGCGTGACAATAGAATCTTGTAGATCGTGGTGGAAATGTCGTCGATTCCCGGCATCGAGTTGGTCAGTTAATATCTTTTCTGTCTCTAGTAGACGGTGGCGAATTTCTTGGCGGCTTAATATTAGACTATGTGTTAGCATTTAAAGTACACGAGGAATACTGAAACATACAATAAATCTTGATTTATCTCATTTTGCTGAATCATAAACCTGAGGGTTGTTAGCACAAGGTATTGAATAGGATAATGATGAATATTACAACGAACATATATCCTTCAACATAAGAACCGAATCCCTGAAGGAATTTAATTCATTTTTCGTCTGCTTGGAACGACGTAGTAACCATTGGTCCTTCCACTTCGCTTCGGAATCTCTCCGATAATTTTTGAAAAGTACTTTCTGTAAGGCTTTTAGACTGGTATCGCAATTGTGCAGTGCATATTGAGCTGTGGATGGGGGCTCCTCTCTGGCATTTAGAAATGTATTTTTGATATCAGTTAGAAAGCTAGTGAGTATACAAAGCTCTCCTTCGAATATCAACCCAGCCTGCTTGTTTTTTAAGCCTGCAATATATGCCCTAGCTTTCTGAGCTGTGCTGATAATTCCTACTATCGATGCTACAAATGATAATGGATCTGTCATCTCGTGGTAGGCGGTGAAAGTCGTGTTTGCCGATTCTCGAGCGTATCATTCGGTGCGGCACTTATCGCAAGATCGCAGGGTATACTTAACACGATGCAAAAAGAAGAAACCTGGTATAACAGTTAAGTGCTTTGCTGGAAACCGGAAGGGCAGTCCTGAACTGCAATGTTGGTCGTGAAGTCGGGGAAGCTGATAAGGCTGGGGAGACATTTCACAGGGCAAGGGCAGGGATTGAAATTCAAGTGACACCAAATGATTGATGTGCATTCATTTTATTGGTTAACTTGATCATGGCCAAACAGATGAACTCTGCATCTCCGGAAAATATATCAACACTAGATCTGAGCGAAATGGAGAGAATGGCTCGCGCAGATGGTGAAACACCTGTCTGTGAGACCTCACAACCGGAGACCTATACAATTCCCGGCCAGAGTTTTGGAGCCTTGAGACCTGGTTCCGCGCTTCCTCGAAAAGAACGTGGATATCGAAAGTTAGCCACATTAATGTCGGAGGTCGGCGATGTCGTAATATTCCGACGATTCCAAAAGTTAAATATGCTCAACTTGTTGAGATTACAGGCAGAATTCGCCGCTCTCGAACTGAGCTATGAGACTGCTTGCAATAGAGATGACGCCAGTGACAATCCAGATGAACAAGGTTTCACCCAGAGCTTTTATGGGTTACGAGAACTCGGGAACAACTGTCCTGGCTCACAACTTGATCTGTTAGACAAGATCAATAGTACTCTTGACAAATATAGTACGTTGACCTTTTCCTGGCCAGGCTCGGCTGTACTAAACTGTCTCTTTAGACACCGCATTGTTGCAAGTGTCTCAGGTACTGAAACTAGAGAAACCTGATAGATATGACCTCGAAAGACTTCAAGAATGGCTAAAAGATAAAGATCAGGGAGCCTTATTTCTTCACAAACCTGAAGAAGAAATATGGGGCGACCTGCATAAGACAGAAGGAAAGGCCAAAACCTCAGATCAGGTAACTCTGGTTGAGAGAGAAAACGGCTTTTCGCGTGCGACTGTGACTATTCTTATCTATCTCTATGATATGATATGGGGAAGGCGCCGACAAGTATACCGCCAGATGTCCAACATTTGTGATAGGGACTGACAGTGTGCAGTCAACCAGAAGAGTGGATATTGAGCGAAATCAAACGTACTATCCCGAGTCAAACATAAGCGCGATTGCGAAGGTCATCACTTCTGTTCTTGCTTCGCTATTTCCTGGAATAGTGGTATTGGTATTATATCTTATCGATAGTACTGTGAAGCGAATAGGTGCTATGCTCTGTTTCACCACAGTATTCGCGTTCATATTATCATACTGGACCTTAGCGAAGACGGTAGAGGTATTTGCTGCGACAGCCGCGTGAGCATTGAACTTTTATCTCTGAATATTTTACGTACACTAATCAAAAACAGTTTTGCTGCTGTGGAGGTTGTATTTATAGGGAGTGCTATCACAAATGGAACATCGGCATAGACAAATACAACAACTGCTTCTCTCATCACTGTACCTTCGTCGCAAAAGCTCTATCTATTTAGGTGTTAGAAAATACATGATTAACTCAGTCTTCTGGGGATTGATCTTGAATACTACTGGTACACGCAACTAGCATTTTGGTATTGTACGTTTATCTCTCGTTAAGCAGCCCACGTACTAGTGCAAAACCCTCTACATCAACTTACCTAAAACAAAACATACCAAGAACCCCTGCATAATGGTCGTCGGATGGAAAAACTGTATAATAAATACAATACTATTTCCTACATAACTCGACTTTTGCGTGAGTTGTTCACACCAGTTGTAATTTTGATAGTCACGTGCTCGCCAATCCCCCATTCTAACACGTGCTATCGAGTTGCACAGTTAGGAGCTTGGCCCCCTACAACCCCCGTCCTCCCCAGCCTTCTAAAATGGCAAGCTGGTGATAATCAATTGGCCTCCCCCTCTGTCTCTCAAAGTTCCCATTTTCTTTAAGCCATGGATTCAACTAGGAGCGACTCAACTAGGAGCTTGCCGCTCACCATCATCAGTGGCCTGCTTATCGCGCTCTTCGCAACTGTCCTACCTACCCTTTTCCAGTCGCCGAAAGCAGCAGTGCTCTATTGTGTGCCCAACGCGTACCTCATCACCACTCTTGATCCTGCTGTCCCACATGCGAAGTGTTTTCGTGTCCGTGATGGTATTTTTACAGAGGTTTTGGCGGAGAGTCCACTGCCCTCGTCCTCGTTAGCCACGGAAAAAGAGGAGGATGTGGTGATGTTGGATGGATATGTCCTCCCGGGCATTATCGAATCACATGGTCATATTCTACAGTATGGCGAGATGTTAGAATCAGTGTTGCTTTATGATGCGAAGAGTGTAGATGAAGTGGTGTTGAGAATTAAAAGCTTCTTGCAAGAGCATGCTGGAGAAGGGTATGGCAGTAGAGAAAAGTGGATTCGGGGCATTGGATGGGATCAGGCTTTTTTCAACGGTGTGATGCCTACAGCTGTACGTATTCCAAGAATATTTATTATTCTTATCGCGTGGTTAGAGTGGGGAGAGAAGGCTAATGTGATTGGGGAGTAGAAACAACTTTCGGATGATGAAGTTTTAAAAGACCTCTATATCATGCTTGATCGTGTGGATGTCCATTGTGTATGGACATCTCGGAAGGTCCTTGATTTACTCTCGGATCCACTACCGGAGTCTCCTCCGGGGGGTGTTGTAGTGACGGATCCTGGGCCCGGGGTGTTTTGCGACAATGCAATGGATGCTATCATTGACCCGGTTGCGCCTAAGCCAGATGAAGCACAGAAGACTAGATGGTTCAAAGCTGCAATGGCTGAGCTGAACAAGGTTGGTATTGTTGGAGTCGGTGATGCTGGTATGAGACCTCAAGATATCAAGATCCTCGAGGAACTGGCGATGAAGAAAGAACTTACGCTCAGGATTAATGTCATGGTGGAGTGCTCAGAGCGCAATTCGTTCTGTCCATCGGAGGTGTGGGATTTGAAACTCATCCAGTCCGGGAATGGGAGAGATGGGTTGGCAGGGAGCACGCTGATGATGGGCGGTGTGAAGCTTTTTGCGGACGGTGCTCTAGGGTCCTGGGGAGCTGCATTGTTGCAACCGTACTCTGATAAGCCGGACGTGAAGGGGACGATGCTGATCAATGAGACGGAGTTGGAGATTGTGGTGAATCAGGTAAGATTCAGCTTGGCTTGTGATGTGAAATCGATACTAATTTAAAAGTGGAACAACGTGAACTGGCAGATCAACATCCATGCTATTGGGGATAAGGCAAACCATGCAGCTGTGAATGCTTTTGAGTCTGTTTTGGGGACGGAGTGTGAAGAATGCAACGAGCTGAAGCGCTTCAGGATTGAGCATGCTCAGATTATGGTTAGTTCTATTTGATTGATATTTTGGCAAAAGACTGACGGGAAACAGAGCACCGAAGACCAGAAACGCGCAGCAAGAATGGGCATCATCCCTAGTATCCAGGTACGTCACACCTCAGGCTCGTAGCCAACCTACCTATCTTACTAATTGCCATTAGCCCACGCACGCTACCTCTGATATGGCCTACGCACTGGATCGTCTCGGCCAAGAGCGCCTACGAACCTCTGCGTACAGGATGGCCAGCTTCATCCCCAAGAATCCTGGGCCAGACAGTCTCTATCTCGGCCCGGTTCTCGGATCAGACTTCCCAGTCGAACCGCCAAACCCATTCCACGGAATGTACGCCGCCGTCACGCGCCTCAGTCCGGCCACGGGGACTAGCCCATCTGGCGATTCGGGCTGGTATCCTGAAGAGGCTCTGACGGTGGAGCAGGCCCTGCATGGCTTCACACGGAACGCAGCATATGGATGGTGGAAAGAAGAGAAGACGGGAGCGATCGAGGTGGGCAAGTGGGCAGATTGGATTGTGATTGACAAGAACATCATGGAGGACAAGTCGGGGAAGAGCTTGCGGGATGTAGTGGTGAAGCAGACGTGGATGGGCGGGAGGAGAATGTTTCCTATTGTGGAAGGGGCAGAGCAGGAGGAGAAGAGCATGGTGGAGAAGATACTCGAGGGGATACTGGTTAGCATCAACAAGATCCTGCAGTCAGCTGGCATCTGGACATGACGAGTTTTCCAACATCCTATTCCAAAATACTAGATCGTTAGATAGATACATACACACATAGACCCTGCCAACGTAGAACAGGAACCCATTGACCTCAAGGCGACTTGCCAACTCATCCGTCATCCACGGGTTGGTATTATGTCATATTATAACAATCATATGGGTGGTGACGCTCCGCTGGCCCTCCGGGGGCCACTGCCGTGGAGGCAGTCCTTTGTTCTCCAACACAAGGAAATGCACTTACTAGAGTGTAGTATATGCCATTTCCCATCCCAAGAAAACCAAAGGGAAGAGAAAAAAGAAGACTGCCTCCACGGCAGTGGCCAGCGGAGCGTCATCCCATCGCCCATGACTACCACCACCACCTCGAGCTAAGATATGATAGAAACCCGTACAACAAGGCGGCCCCGTTTGGTTCGTGGGATATGCCCGGTTTTGCAATCATGAGAGAGAGAGAGAGGAGGAGAAGGGAGCACAACTGGACTTTTTCGGTGGTGGGTTCTCTTATTGGGGCAACTGTTTGTCTTTGGGTTGTTCCGCCCTTTCATCTCACACCGACCTTTCATTCCCATTTTTTATTTTTTCTTGCTTTCCCTCTCCCCGCATCGTAAAGGGGAAAGAGCTAGTGAATCAGAGGAAGCCAAACGAGATGGATTAACTAACTAACTAACTAACGTGTGGATGGATGGATTGATGAATGGATGGATGGACTTCGTATCCAGCGTTCCCCCCCGGCCCCTCCCTTTTCAGTTGCTTAATCAGATTATTATTGTATCAAATTATTGCATCAGATGGCGCACTCGAAATAATTTTCCTATACGTTTTCGCTTCGTTTTCTCCATACCTACTGTCCTTATTCTAAGTATTCACCTCCTGGGGGTGGATGCTCTTTAATTGTAATTGTAATTGTGTCGTCCCCTCATCCATCACTCATCCACCATCCACCATCCACCATCCACCATGTACTTACAGTACTTACTTACCGTACCATACAATACGGAGGTACAGGACAGTACAGTACAGTACATTACATTACATTACCCAAAATCCACCTTAATCCACTCTTATCCCCTTGTTCTTTCTGCCTTAGAATTGGCCAGTAGCAGTAGCAAATGCCAGAGGGATTGCATGGCCGGAGCCTCGCTCACATGGCTGTTGGCCGGTTTTGATGTTGCACTGTACCTCCTGTAACTTATTATTACGAAGTACATCCAGTACATCCATCCATCCATCCATCCATACATCCATACATACATCCATACAAGTACTGTACATACATGGCTCTAGTCCCCAAGAGCCCATTCCATTCCAGCCAGCCATCCAGCCAAGCCCAAGCGCACGACCACCGGAAGGGTTGGTTGGTTGGTTGGTCGGTTGGTTGTATGTGCACGAATGACCACCCAGCCACCCAGCAGCTTGTTCTTCAAGGGCCCCGCATGGTACAGCACAGCACAGCACAGCATGGCACGAGCACGGCACCAGTATGGAACCAGCAGTGCAGTGTTGGACGAGCGAGCGAGCTTTGGGCAGCTTTGCATGTTATAGAGGCTTATTTTTAGGCTCGTGGGCTTATAGGATTATAGGCTTATAGATGGGTGGGTAGGGTAGGTGGGTTTACGAAGCGAGAGCATGAATGATGATGATGGGGTATGAAGGGAAGGATGGTTTTATCTTTTGGACGATGCCTGGCTTTTTTTGGTGTAGTGTATATATATATGTGTGTGTGTGTGTTTATATATATATGTATGTAGGTGTGTGTGTGTGTGTGTAGGTGTATAGTGTAGTTATATAGCTGTAATATTTGTTTACACGGTGAAGTATGAGATATAAATATGAGATATGAATATGAATATGAATATGAATATAGCTACAGCAGCAGTAACTATGATCAATCCCGACTAATCTAACCCCCGCCCCCAAAAACTAACAGCTACTCTTTATATAAAGAGGATAGAAAGAGGATAGAAAGAGGATATAAAGAGGACATTCATTGTCTGCTTAAGTACCTACCTAGCCTAGCCTAACTAGCCCAAGTGTACAGCCCGTATCACCTTTTTATAACTTTTATAACTATATAACTATATAAGAATAAGTAAATGTATTATCGTGAGCCATCCCATTCTATACGGGAGGGAGGTAAAGTAAAGTAAAGTAAGTCTTTGTTTTCATCCTCGTGTGATTTAGAATTCTCAGGGGGATAGGATAGGATAGGATGGATGGAATAGAGAGAGGGCAAGCGAGCCAACATATATAATATAGACTTTTTCCAACGGGTTACTTTTCTTTTTCTTTTCTTTTTCTTTTCTTTTTCTTTTCTCTTTCTTTTCCATTTATACCGCCTTGGATGGCTCGGTGGGTAAGAGAGAAGAGTGGTTTTTTCTCGGGAGGTTAGTGTGACCGTTGGAAGGGGGAGGAGATTAAACTCTGTTTTTACGTTTGTATACGTGGTGATGGTGGTGGTGATAGTGATGGTAATAGTGGAGTGCTTTTATTTGTGTGTGTGGAGTGTGTGTTGGTGCTGGTGGTAGAAGGTGGAAGGTTGATCCCGCTGTCTGTCCAGCACTGTACTGGTGTGTGTGTGTGTAAGAGAGAGAGAGAGAGGGGTAGTTTGGTATTTACGTATTTACGTTATTTACATTATTTAGCATGTATCTATATATATATAATATGAATATATAATATTAAATGTAATGTGATAAATATAAATACTAACGCGGGGTTAAGTTTTATCGTAATAGCGCTATATATAATATATATAAAGTATATATAAGTATATATAGAGAGAGAGAGAGAGCAGGTACTCTGGGTTAATGGCGGGGTGCCAACATGCAATTTGTTCCTGAATGGTTTACAATAATATGATTGCATAATACCATCGCACATGACCATATATACTGTAAAATAAGCACATATATATTCATATAAGTTATAACGAATATAATATATAGTATATAATATATATATAGCAGCGACGACAATTCAAAGTACCCAACCAGCAATTGCATGCGGGAAAGATACATACATACATACATACATACATATTCCCATCCCCACTTCTTTTTCGTTTTCTTTTCTTTTACCGCCGTCTGGTTGTGTGTGTGTGTGTGTGACGTGTGACGTGTAACAAATCATCATCAACCCCACCAGCCAGCCAGCCCCCCTCCTATTTTTATGTTATGTTTTTTGTATGGCGTATGTGGAGTGTCAAGGAACCACCAAAATTACACACCCAAGGGGAAAGGGGAAGGGAAGGCTGATCCCGCTGCAATGGAATGGTCACCGCCACATGGGATTTTGGATTTTTGGATTTTAGACTTTAGACTTTGGGCCGGTAACGGGTACGAGGTGGAGATGGGATGATGGTAAAGGTTATTTTTATTTTTATTTTTATATTCTCTTGGATAGATGGATTAGGGATTGATTATAGATTGATTATAGATTGATTTATTAAATGATTGATTTATTAAATAATTGATTAAATGATTGGATTGGATTGGATTGGAATGGATTGATATTGGCTCTTCTTCTTTTTACGACTATTGGGTTTGGTTTGGTTTGGTGTGGTTTGGTTTACCGTGCCCTGAAGAGCCTGGAGAGCCTGAAAGAAGCCTGAAAGAAGTCTGGAGATTTTACGAAACCAGCTTGCCAAGCGGCGGTATATATATATTATTGTATAACTATTATATATATTATGTAACTACTTATATATATATATAGTCATAACTGCGCTTCTTTGTATACGATTGGTTAATTACTGCTACTGCGGCGGCTAATATTGTCGTCCTCTGTCACGCTATCACTCACATCACATCACATCACATCACTGGCCGTTCTCTTTTCTCTTGGGCTTCATTATTCCCCATCATTCTATTCTATTATATCCTGTTGTGGCTGTTACCTTTTTACCGATTTACGGTTACCGTTTACCGATTACCGTTTACCGTCTTACCGTTTGGCTTTCTATCCGGCTTGAACTCAAACTCAAATTCAAATTGAATTCCCAGCTACAGACAGCTACCGCCAGAGCTAGCTCACAGCCGGTCCGCTTTCCCCTGGCTTGGCCGCACTGGCACTTACACTGGCACTGGACTGGTCAGGGTCTGGTTGTTCGCTCATCGCATCAGCCTCACTTCTCATCATCCAACTCACTCACTCACCACTCACCACTCACCTCTCGCTCAACCATCATCTCCACCAAGCAACAACCCCTCGACCACCACCTCACGATTCCTCCCTCCCCGCCCGCCCAATCATTCCCCCACTTGCAAATCAGTCCAACGCTAATTCACTAATTCACTCCGTCAACTGTCAACCGTCACCGTCACCGTCACTACTACCACCGTCCACCGTCTTCAACTCCACCTCCACCGTCTTCACCTCCACCTCCACCTCCACCACCAACACCACCACATACCTGGCAGAGCATCATATCTCTTTCTTCGTCTAGCTTTGCTCTGCTTTGCTCTGCTTTGCGTTGCTTTCCTTCTTTGCCCTCGTGCCCTCCAATTCTGCTTCCCAGCACTCAGAGCACACGCACATCCCATTTGGTACCATCACCAACAACAACCTGCTCCACATGCATGGTCGACCACCCAGCGCAAGCCCCTAAGCGCCTGCTGCTCACATCGTCCGCACCCACCTCCCCCTCGCCAACATGGCTCAAAAGGACCGCGAGAGCGTCCTAGACGGCGGCGAGCGTCGACATCGCTCCAAAGCCGAAAAGGAAGCCAGAGCTCACAAATCCTCACGGAGCTCCCGTCCCAAGACCATCGATCCAGAAACTGGCGAGCCCGTCAAGTCTCGCCGCCACCGGAAGGACTCAGACACGGCGAGGGATACCGGATCCCAGAAGTCCTCGTCCATGGCCGAGTTGATTCCGGAGCTGGCGCGGACGGCATCGGCGCCGGGTGCGACGTCACGAAGCAGTTTACCCTATCCGTCGTTCAACAAAAACTACAGCAAGGAAGCCGTCAATATCAGGGAGGAGTTCCAGACCCCGGTCAAGAATCCATATACACCAGAATCTACGGATGTGGGCTCGGACGAGAAATCGAGGTCCAAATCTGCGGACAATGTCACTCCTCGAGCCACCGCCAATGCCACGAAGGATGGGAGACCGCCTAGCCCGCCGGAGACGGACATCTCACAGCAGCGAAATGCCACACCGAGCCGGGTAACAAAGATACAGGAGGATGACGAGTTCGAGAAGAGGCCAAGCTCGAGGAATTCACAATCAAGCAGGGTCAAGAAGGACAAGGATGAAAGGTCAACACTATCTACCAAATCGAAGACTTCCAAAGCCAGCACGGCTTTAAAGTCCCCCAGGAAGATCCCAGAGAAGGATTCGAGAAGCAATTTAAGGGTGGAGCAGAGCACCGATCTTGGATCCGAAGACTCGAATGTTACCTCTGTTGCGCCGAAGAAGATACCTCCTCCAAACATCGATACATACTCGTCCCCAGAATCAGCCAACGACTCATCGCCCAGAACCCCTACCCAGACTCCACAATTTCCCCCGCCATCGGTGGAAGATTACAAGCCCTCCCCGTCACCATATAGTCATTATGAAGGACATGGCACAGAGTCTAGTGCGTTCAACTCGCCGCAACCACCTCCACCGCCTCCTCCTCCCGCGGTTCCAGTAAACATCCCTCAAGTAGATTATTTGTTGCACAATGGAGGACTGCCCCGTCCGGCTCCCAAGACGTTGCTTTCGGTCGCACCCTCATTTCCCTCGTATCACAATCCGAACAAAGGACCTGCGCCTCTCGCTTCGGAAATCGAACGTATCTTTGGACCTTACTTCAGTGTGTTGGATCAATACGAGACAGTCATCCACAAGAATGGATCGCTGGCGGTTGCAACGGGATACAGATCGGTTGCCAGACGATTGCTCGACAGACTGGAAAATGTTTTCAATCGAGACCTCTCGTCTGAAGGTTGTGTATGTGTAATGTGTCAGAATTCCGATCGGGCGACACACGAAGGGTCTCGCGGACTAGGATGGGGAGAAGTGTTAGAGTGGGTCAGCGGGAGGCGTGAACTTCCTCTCTGGCCAGCATTTGATTTTTCCACCTTGGGTGTAAAGACGAATGAGGATCTTGCCGGTCTTGGAATATCAGAACATCGCACCGAAGGCCCAATTCGGCCCGGCTCTCCAATCAAAATGGACCCGGATATTGCAGAAGAGTACCGTGAGCACTATCTTCAGCAGTCGAAGAAAACCAAAATCGCTGTGAACAAGTGGCTTTCTAGCTGTCCTCAAACCGCTGCTACTCCTCCGCAGGAGGTCGACGACGAAACCTTGTCATTTGCTATTTTGACTCATCTCGATACCTACGATCGTCCGATCTTTAATGCGCTCATTACAGGCTCGACCGTTTTGCAACCCGCATCACGGGCGCCAACCCCATTCCGCAAGCCTCGCTCTGATTTCATGATCAAGGCCGTCGGCTCATTGCAAAGACTGTATCGATTACCTGTACCACCACGGGATCCCGAAGCCGCTATCTACCTGTTGAAAAATCCCCATATTCACAATTTGATTGCAACGCTCTCGAGCATCAACGTTTCAGAATGGGAAATCCTTGTGTCCGGTCGGTTTGATGGATTCCTATGGTCCGGAACAGAATCCGAAAATCCATCTGCGAACCCATCTCCAGCAGTATCACGCGGTCCTACACCCAATGGCTTCCAGCCTCGTGGGCCAATGTCGCCAGCCTTCCGCCAAGCGACTATGTCTCGCAACACCACTCCCTTCTCTCCTATGCGCGGCCAAACATTCTCACCTGCCATGGGTTCAACTGGCGCTCCTTCACGTGGTCCTACTCCTTCCGCTCGCCATCCCGTATCGAACGATGAAGAAACAGAAATTGCCGTGCTAGCCGAGATCGAGCGAGAGATATATGTTGGTATGGAAATGCTGGAGGATGCCTTTGAAGCCCTGCATCGAAAGGCGGAGATGGTTCGACGAGCAATGCGTGAACGTGGAGCCGGATTGTCGGTATCTCTACAGTCTAGACGGACAAGCTACCCAGACATCATAACCTCGAGCACCCCAGGATTACCCTCCGCAGGTCTCGGTCCTGGCTATGAGAGGCCAAACTGGGCCGATGGAGGAAGTGAGGTAGCACCAGATAGCGAGTGGGATGATGATGATATGCAAAGCGAGCTGGCACCGGACGACAGTGCGAGTAACATCCACGTCAGCAGTTCGAGGCATAAGCGACCGAAGAGGAGAAACGAGCGGAGAACACCAGCATTGGTGGAAGAAGATGAAGACTAGGAGCAAAGGCGGTGATGCTGGGAGAAGATGTTATGTTCACGTTCGTCCTTAAAACGATTTTACGAGTTTGTCACGACACAACTTTCCACGACAGAATCTGCTGATTTTGAACCATTTTCCTCCACGTCACAGGAGCAAGATGTTTGAAATCTGCAGATACATTATGATGCTACATAGAGCAGTTCGCGAAACCACAGGAGCGAATGAGCAGAGCTATTGTATTTGATTGAGCGGGGGCCGCAATCTCGGGTTTATGATTGTGCTTCTTTTTTCTCTTCTTGCATTGTAAAGGTGTTATAGCATAGCGGCGGCAAAAAACCACGTCTGCAGGAATGGCGTTCTTCTCTTCCCTTTTTTGAAGCATGCATGCAAGATGATGTTGTATTTTCTCTGAACAGATGGGAAGGGACCTGGAATGGATGGGAAAGAAATTCCACGGTGAATATTCAGGCTTGGCGACTTTTAAGAGGTTGGCCTACCTTATGCTAGGTAGCAGCTTCCCTCTTTTTTCTCTTCAAGCCGATATAAATATATACATATGTTCAGATGCAAACCTGACTTTGTTTTTGTTTCCCCCAGACTTGAAATTTTATTGTTAGTGAAAGTGACGTTTTGCCTTTTCTTTTTTTTTTCCTTTTCCCTTTTTTCCCTTTTCCCTTTTTTTCTTTCTCTTTCCTTCCCTTTTCCTTTTTGGGGAGAATATATTTCTTTTCATACCATTTCAATTTCATACCATCCTCACTCACTCACTCACTCACTCACTCACTCACTTAGCAGAAGCAGAACAGAAGGGGAGGAGGGGGTTTCCAGCACACACATTATTCATATTCTCCAAACAGAGAGACAGAAGAGGCAGTCCCAACAACAAAGAATTTCCCACATGTAACAGTATCAATGTAACTTATCCATCCCATCCCATCCATCATCCCATCTATTCTCACCCCACAAATTTTATTTCGCCCATCATATCTAGCTAGCTAGTTCAGCTGTCTCTTTCTGTATCTATATATATATATCTGTTTTTTTCCTTTTTGCTTTTTACTTTTTGCTTTATTTGATTATTCCATATTCCGTTTTTTTCAATCCTGGCCATCCTTCTAAATAAAGGGGTTGGCTGGTTGGTTAGCTGGTTGATTAGCTGGTTGGTTAGCTGGTTGGTTGGTTGGTTAGTTGGCGAGGCTTGAAGCTTGATATATCTTTTTTCTGATTCACCTTTTTCTTTTTTTTTTCTTTATAATTATTATTATTGTGGTGTAGTAAAGTAAGGTGAGTGAGTGGCGGTAGTAGTTAGTTATTGTCTTCACTAAGCGTTTTTATATATGCCTGCCTGCCCGTCCTTTCTCTATGCCTATGCCTATTGCCTGCCCCCCCGCGCACACATCATCTTCTCCTTTCATTTTTCCCCTGCTTGTCGCCTGTATGTGTTGCCTCGACTTCAGTAGAGAAGAGAAAGGAGGTGGGAGGGCAATAGAAGAGAAGAAAGAGAAGAAAGAAGCAGCACACACCAGCACGACACTACGCAATGTAATGTAATGTAAGGCAACGCCACGTAATATAATATGCTGTATGTCCGCCTGCCTACTCGGCATTTCTTTTTCGGTCTTTGGGATTTCTGGCTTATGTTTGGTTGGCTGGTATATATCTTGTTTTCTTGTTGTAGCAAATACCAACAATACCAATACCAACATAACTAATACCAAAACCAAAACCAAAACCAACCAAAACCAACCAACAAAACCAACAAAATAGATATAAAAATGCTTCGTCCTTAAATCGAACTTGCTTGAACCACGCATGCTTGACTCAGAACTCTTTCCTTCCTCCCTTCGCTCGATTTTCAGAATCCCAATCCTGCCCCGATCACACCCCCAAAACCAACCAAAACAGAACAAATAGTAAAAGAGAAAGAGAAACCAAATTAAGAAAGAAAACAAAGAACCAGAAGAAAACCAGAAAACGGGAGGGAAGATAGATAATGGACGCATTACAAGCTCAGATCCAAGCCCTCGCTGCTGCTGCGGACGATGCGGGACGCAAGAAACTCGTCGTTGCGCTGCGCGATGCTGCGTTTGCGCTCGAGACGCCGGATGATACCATGCAGCGGATTTATGGGTTTGTAAGTTTTTTTTTGTTGGTTTCTCCTCCCTTCTTTTTGTTGTTATACCTTTTAGAGGAGA
>Ga0247734_1000074_pt1 | contig 88269 bp, 74 predicted proteins | sample UWRJL103311B2_FD_180933 | JGI IMG/M metagenome (GOLD analysis project Ga0247734, IMG submission 180933) | Plant litter microbial communities from Arlington Agricultural Research Station in Wisconsin, United States - UWRJ-L103-311B-2 | ecosystem: Environmental > Terrestrial > Plant litter >... | reverse complement strand
CACAAGGAACAAATCGGTTTCTTCAACCCGGTTGCCCGTGGTCAGGAAATCCGTCTGTCCGTGAACCAAGAGCGTCTGGCCTACTGGCTGAGCGTTGGTGCACAACCTTCTGAGCGTGTTGCTTCGCTGTTGAAGGAATCTGCTAAGGCTGCGGCCTGAGCAATATGAACGCGACGCCAGCTGTTGCTGACGATTTGATCGTTGTCGGCAAAATTTATTCTGTTCATGGCGTTCGCGGCGAAGTGAAGGTGTATTCCTTTACTGATCCGACTGATAACCTGTTGCAGTACAAGACCTGGACGCTCAAGCGTGAAGGCATTGTGAAGCAGGTAGAGCTGGTCAGCGGACGCGGGAGCGATAAGTTCCTGGTCGCGAAGCTCAAGGGTCTCGATGATCGTGAAGAAGCTCGTCTTCTGGCCGGTTATGAGATCTGCGTGCCACGTAACCTGTTTCCTGATCTGACTGATGGTGAGTACTACTGGTACCAGCTTGTCGGTCTGAAGGTCATCGACCAACTTGGGCAATTGCTCGGGCAAATCGATCACCTCCTCGAAACTGGCTCGAACGATGTAATGGTGGTCAAACCCTGCGCTGGCAGTCTGGATGATCGTGAACGCTTGCTGCCCTACACGGTGCACTGTGTTCTGTCGGTCGACCTGAATGCAGGCGAGATGAAGGTGGATTGGGACGCGGACTTCTAAGCAATGGCCAGCCTGCGCATAGAAGTGATCAGTTTGTTTCCCGAAATGTTTTCCGCCATCAGCGAATACGGCATTACCAGCCGTGCGGTGAAACAAGGGCTGTTGCAGCTTACTTGTTGGAATCCGCGGGATTACACCACTGATCGGCATCACACTGTGGACGATCGCCCGTTTGGCGGTGGCCCGGGCATGGTGATGAAGATCAAGCCCCTGGAAGATGCTCTGGTTCAGGCCAGGCAGGCATCGGGGGAAGCGGCGAAGGTGATTTACCTGTCGCCACAAGGCCGCAAGCTGGATCAGTCTGCGGTGCGCGAACTGGCGCAGGAGCAAGCACTTATCCTGATCGCGGGTCGCTACGAAGGCATTGACGAGCGTTTTATTGAGGCTCATGTCGATGAAGAGTGGTCGGTTGGGGACTATGTATTGTCTGGTGGCGAGCTGCCGGCGATGGTTCTGATTGATGCGGTTACACGGCTGCTGCCTGGAGCTTTAGGGCATGCGGACTCCGCGGAGGAAGATTCCTTCACGGACGGTCTGCTGGATTGCCCGCACTACACCCGACCGGAGGTGTATGCGGATCAGCGTGTTCCCGACGTGTTGCTAAGTGGCAACCACGCACACATCCGGCGTTGGCGTTTACAGCAGTCCCTCGGGCGGACCTATGAACGACGCGCCGATCTTCTGGAAAGCCGCTCGCTTTCTGGAGAAGAGAAGAAGCTGCTCGCGGACTACCTTCGCGAGCGGAACGATAGTTAACGTATCGATGGTAAATCCTGATGATTTACCTTAGGAGCACAGCATGACTAACAAAATCATCCTTGCACTCGAAGCAGAGCAGATGACCAAAGAGATCCCTACCTTTGCCCCGGGCGACACTATTGTCGTTCAGGTGAAAGTGAAGGAAGGCGACCGTTCGAAGGCGTTGTAATTGCCAAGCGTAACCGTGGTGTGAACAGTGCTTTCACTGTTCGTAAAATCTCCAACGGTGTTGGCGTTGAGCGTACTTTCCAGACCTACAGCCCGCAAATCGACAGCATGGCTGTGAAACGTCGCGGTGACGTTCGCAAAGCCAAACTGTACTACCTGCGTGACCTGTCCGGTAAAGCAGCGCGCATCAAGGAAAAACTGGCTTAAGTCCAGCGTTCCGATGCAAAAAAAGCAGCCTGCGGGCTGCTTTTTTGTTGTCCGGAGACAAGTACGTTTTGGTGGGTGATGTGTGAGAGTGAGTTTGCTCGCGATATGTTTAGCCGGCGATAGGGCTGTGTCGCGTGAGCGGACGCTTCGCAAGCAAGCACCCTGCCACGGGTTTTGTGTAGAGCCTCTGGATATGAAAGACTCCTGACCCTTCCGCATCCGCCAAGCCCGAATCCCAATGCCCGCGATCGACCACCCCATGATTGACCGTTTCCTTGACGCCCTGTGGCTGGAGAAAGGTCTCTCTGATAACACGCGCGATGCTTATCGCAGCGACCTGACGCTGTTTAACGGCTGGTTACAGGAAAAGGGGATCGATCTGCTTGGCATCAATCGCGATGCGATTCTCGATCACTTGGCCTGGCGCGTGGATAACGCCTACAAACCGCGCTCCACAGCACGATTCCTGTCGGGCGCACGTGGCTTTTATCGTTATCTGCTGCGTGAAAAGCTGATCGCGGTTGACCCGACGTTGCAGGTCGATATGCCGCAGCTTGGCAAGCCACTACCGAAGTCCTTGTCAGAAGCCGACGTAGAAGCGTTACTTGCGGCGCCTGACTTGAGTGAAGCCATCGGCCAGCGTGATCGCGCCATGCTCGAAGTCCTTTACGCCTGTGGTCTGCGAGTGACCGAGTTGATTAGCCTGACTCTGGAGCAGGTCAATCTGCGGCAGGGCGTCTTGCGGGTGATGGGCAAGGGCAGCAAGGAGAGGCTGGTGCCCATGGGCGAGGAGGCGATTGTCTGGCTTGAGCGTTACATGCGCGACGCGCGGCACGAGCTGCTCAACGGGCGCCCCAGTGATGTGATGTTCCCCAGTCAACGCGGGGAGCAAATGACCCGCCAGACCTTCTGGCATCGAATCAAGCACCAGGCCAGGGTCGCCGGCATCAGCAAATCCCTGTCACCCCACACACTGCGCCATGCATTCGCCACGCACTTGCTCAATCATGGCGCCGATCTGCGCGTGGTGCAGATGTTACTCGGCCACAGCGACTTGTCGACCACGCAAATCTACACCCATGTCGCTCGCGCCCGGTTGCAGGAAATACACGCCAAACATCACCCAAGGGGCTAATGCCCGGCGTGAATTTGCGACGAGTCTTACATCACTCGGCGTCGGCCTTGTGAACCTTATGTGATAGGCTTTGCCGGTTTCGCGGACAGGAGCAGCCGAAAATTTTCAGGGCCATTCTTACCCTCTGTTTTCAATTGGCCTGTCTGCCCACCGCTCGAGGAGTTTTCATGCGCGTGACTCGTTTTATTGCCACCGCCGCAGTTGTGCTGGCAAGTACCTTCAGCCTGTTCGCCCAAGCCGACGAAGCCGCTGACAAAGCCATTCGCAAGACCCTGGAATCGCTCAATCTCGAGTTGCCTGTCGAAAGCATCGGCAGCAGCCCGTTGAATGGTCTGTACGAAGTCAAACTCAAAGGCGGTCGAGTGCTGTACGCCAGCCCTGACGGCCAATTCGTGATGCAGGGTTATCTGTTTCAGATCCAGGACGGCAAGCCGGTCAACCTGACTGAGAAGACCGAGCGCCTGGCCATCTCCAAAACCATCAACGGTATCCCCGCTGGCGACATGGTGGTTTATCCGGCTATCGGTGAAACCAAATCGCATATCACCGTCTTTACTGACACCACATGCCCGTACTGCCACAAGCTGCACGCCGAAGTGCCTGCGCTGAACAAGATGGGTATCGAGGTGCGTTACGTGGCCTTCCCGCGTCAGGGGCTCGGGTCGCCGGGTGATGAGCAGCTGCAGGCAGTCTGGTGCTCCAAGGATCGTCGCGGCGCCATGGACCGCATGGTCGATGGCAAAAATATCCAGGCGCCAAAGTGCGCCAATCCTGTGACCAGGCAGTTCGAGATCGGCCAGTCGATTGGCGTGAACGGCACACCGGCCATCGTCCTCGCTGACGGTCAGGTGATTCCGGGCTACCAACCCGCGCCGCAAGTGGCCAAACTGGCTTTGAGCGTCAAGTAATGCTGCTGGTCGCGGTGCGCCGCGACCAACATTGAACCGACGCACGTGCCGTCGCTTCATCAATAGTGAGCCGCTGATAAACCGCGGCTGTTGCCACGGCCGGCCTCGAGTCGGCCGTTTTATGGGGAGTTCATAGTGAAACCGGTCAAAGTAGGCATCTGTGGGCTGGGTACTGTCGGTGGCGGTACCTTCAACGTACTAAAGCGTAACGCCGAGGAAATTGCCCGCCGCGCCGGGCGTGGAATTGAAGTGGCACAAATTGCCATGCGTACGCCAAACCCCAACTGCCAGATTACCGGTACTCCTACCACGACCGACGTGTTCGCCGTGGCAACCAACCCTGAAATCGACATCGTCATCGAGCTGATCGGTGGTTACACCATCGCCCGCGAACTGGTGCTCAAGGCCATCGAAAACGGCAAGCATGTCGTTACCGCCAACAAAGCGCTGATCGCCGTGCACGGCAACGAGATCTTCGCCAAGGCCCGCGAGAAGGGCGTGATCGTAGCGTTCGAAGCCGCTGTTGCTGGCGGCATTCCGGTGATCAAAGCCATCCGTGAAGGGCTGTCTGCCAACCGCATCAATTGGGTTGCGGGCATCATCAACGGCACCGGCAATTTCATCCTCACTGAAATGCGCGAGAAAGGTCGCGCCTTCCCCGACGTGCTGGCTGAAGCGCAGGCGCTGGGTTACGCCGAAGCCGATCCGACTTTCGATGTCGAAGGCATCGACGCTGCCCACAAGCTGACGATCCTGGCGTCCATCGCGTTCGGCATTCCGCTGCAGTTCGACAAGGCCTACACCGAAGGCATCACCAAACTCACCACGGCGGACGTGAACTACGCCGAGGCGCTGGGCTATCGCATCAAGCACCTGGGCGTGGCTCGCAGCACGCCGGCGGGTATCGAGTTGCGCGTGCACCCGACACTGATTCCAGCCGACCGACTGATTGCCAACGTCAATGGCGTCATGAACGCGGTGATGGTCAACGGTGATGCGGCCGGTTCGACGTTGTTCTACGGCGCTGGCGCTGGCATGGAGCCCACCGCATCGTCGGTCGTGGCAGATCTGGTGGATGTGGTCCGCGCGCTCACAACCGACCCGGAAAACCGCGTGCCACATCTGGCGTTCCAGCCGGACTCGCTGTCGGCACATCCTATCCTGCCGATCGAGGCCTGCGAGAGCGCCTACTACCTGCGCATTCAGGCCAAGGATCATCCTGGGGTGCTGGCGCAAGTGGCGAGCATCCTGTCGGAGCGCGGCATCAACATCGAATCGATCATGCAGAAAGAAGTCGAAGAGCATGACGGCCTGGTGCCGATGATTCTGCTGACTCACCGCGTGGTCGAGCAGCGCATGAACGACGCAATCGCGGCGCTGGAAGCCCTGCAGGACGTAGTTGGGCCGGTAATGCGTATCCGCGTCGAACATCTCAACTAAAAGCAGCTGCAAGCTGCAAGTGACAAGCTGCATGCCTGAAGCGCCAGACGCTCGGCTTGAAGCCCGAAGCTTGAAGCTTGAAGCTCAAACCAAAGGTTTGAAAACATGCGCTACATCAGTACCCGTGGTCAGGCACCGGCCCTGAATTTCGAAGACGTGTTGCTTGCAGGGCTCGCCAGCGATGGCGGCCTGTACGTACCGGAAAACCTGCCTCGCTTCACTCAGGAAGAGATCGCTTCCTGGGCTGGCTTGCCGTATCACGAGCTGGCGTTTCGGGTCATGCGCCCGTTTGTGACCGGCAGTATTCCGGACGCGGACTTCAAGAAAATCCTCGAAGAAACCTACGGTGTGTTCGCCCATAGCGCCGTCGCGCCGTTGCGGCAGCTGAACGGCAATGAATGGGTGCTCGAGCTGTTCCACGGTCCGACTTTGGCGTTCAAGGATTTCGCGCTGCAGTTGCTGGGTCGCTTACTCGATTACGTCCTGGCCAAGCGCAACGAGCGCGTGGTGATCATCGGCGCAACGTCCGGTGACACCGGGTCTGCGGCAATCGAAGGCTGCCGTCGCTGCGATAACGTCGATATCTTCATCCTGCACCCCAACAACCGCGTTTCGGATGTGCAGCGTCGCCAGATGACCACTATCTTCGGCGACAACATCCACAACATCGCCATCGAAGGCAACTTCGACGACTGCCAGGAGATGGTCAAGAACAGCTTTGCTGACCAGGGTTTCCTGAAAGGTACGCGTCTGGTGGCGGTGAACTCGATCAACTGGGCACGGATCATGGCCCAGATCGTTTATTACTTTCATGCATCGCTGCAACTGGGTGGCCCGGCGCGTTCGGTGGCGTTCTCGGTGCCAACTGGCAATTTTGGCGACATCTTCGCCGGGTACCTGGCGCGCAACATGGGCCTGCCGATCAGTCAATTGATCGTCGCGACCAACCGCAACGACATCCTGCACCGTTTCATGAGCGGCAATCAGTACGTCAAGGAAACCCTGCACGCCACGCTATCGCCGTCGATGGACATCATGGTGTCGTCGAACTTCGAGCGATTGCTGTTCGACATGCACGGGCGTAATGGCGCTGCGATTGCCGGGCTGATGGATAACTTCAAGCAGGGTGGCGGTTTCAGTGTCGATCAAGAGCGCTGGACTGAAACCCGCAAGCTGTTCGACTCCTTGGCCGTGACCGACGAACAGACTTGCGAAACCATCGCAGAAGTATTTGCCAGCACCGGTGAACTGCTCGATCCGCACACCGCCATTGGCGTGAAAGCCGCCCGTGATTGCCGTCGCAGCCTGGACATTCCGATGGTGATTTTGGGTACAGCGCATCCGGTGAAGTTTCCGGAAGCCGTGTTAAAGGCCGGTGTAGGAAAAGCGCTCGAGTTGCCTGCACATCTTTCTGATTTGTTTGAGCGGGACGAACGCTGCACGGTATTGCCAAATGACCTGAAAGCCATGCAGGCCTTCGTCAGCCAGCACGGCAATCGCGGCAAACCGTTGTAACGGTATAGTCGTGTAACAACTTCAGGCCCGCCAATGCGCGGGCCTTCTCATTTGGGCGTGCCACACTTCGGGAGTTTAAAAATCTTACGGATGAGTTATCGGCAGTGAAGCAATCAAGAATGTGCGCCTCAGGGGCGTTCATGAGCAACATCTGGGTTACCCGCGTACTGGCAGCGGCGCTACTGCTGTTGTGCAGTGGGCTTGGCCAGATCAGTACGGCAGCGCAAAGTTTGCCGTTCAACCTTGTCGCGCCCTTTGTGACCCTGCAACCGTTACTGCTCGATGGCACGGATCGTCGATGGCTCAATGAGCGCGGCCCGCTGCGGGTCGGTATCGCGATTGCAGACTACGAGCCTGTGGACATCACCAGCGACCGCAACCGGTATCAAGGCATCAGCGCCGACTACCTGAGCCTGATCGGCGCCAAGTTATCGGTTCCGATGCAGGTGGTAGGGTATGCCAAGCGTGAAGAGGCGGTAGCTGCGCTCCTCAATGGCTCCCTCGATATTCTGACCAGCGCCAATGGCTTTGAACGAGGTCTCAAGGACTTGGCGTTCACCCAGGAGTACATGCCGGACAGAGCCGTGGTAGTGGGGCGAGGGGACGATTCCGGTCTGTCCCCTTCGCTCAAGGGCAAGCGCGTGGTGGTACTCGATGGTTATGCCGACGCCGACGCGCTGCACAAGGCCTACCCGCAAAGCACCATCATTCTCGCACCGACGCTCTACAGCGCCCTTGAGGCCGTGAGCCAGGGAGACGCCGACGCGTTCATCGGAAACGAAGTCATCGTTCGGTCCTACAACTCATTGCGGCCTTATCTGGGCCTGCAAATCAAATTCGAAGGCTCGCTCGCCCCCGTGGGTTTCGCGTTTGCCACCCGTCACAGTGATCCGCATCTGGTCACGCTCATGGACCGCGCCCTGGCAAGTCTTGATGACTCGGTTGCACGTGAGGTCCTTGGGCGCTGGACAGTAGGTCTGGGCGCCGACCTGTTGCGTCAGCGCATCAGCTTCAACACCATCGAACAACGCTGGATTCGCCGACATCCGCAGGTCATCGTCGCCGCCAGCCAGCAACCGCCTTATATCTACCAGGACGTCAATGCACGCTGGGTTGGATTGAATGTCGAGGTGCTCAACCGTATTTCCCGGATGAGCGGATTGCAGTTCGTTTACAAGCCGATGGCATCGACCCAGGAAACCCTCGATACGTTGCGCAAGGGCGGGGCGGACATGAACACCACTCTGGCCGAAAATGCCGAGCGCAAGCAACTGCTGGACTTTACCTATTCATTTGGTGGCAACAGTTGGGTGTTCGTGGTGCGGGAAGACCGCTCTCCAAAGATCAGTCTTGAGGCGCTGTCCGGGCAAGTGCTCGCGTTGCCCGCCAGGCACGCCCTGGAAGACACCATTCGCACGGAGTACCCGAAAATCAGACTGCGCTCCGTCATGACCTACGATGATGCCCGGCGGTTGGTCGAATCCGGCGCAGCTGCAGCCACCATCCAAGCCGAGGCATCCGCCTGGCTTTATCCTCCGGGCAAGCTCAAGGTCGCTCGCAGCGTGGAAGGGCGGTGGACTCCGGATCGATTCTCGGTGGTCAATACCCAACCTGAATTGCTGAGCATTCTGAACAAGTCGCTCGAAGAATTCCCGGTCGCGGAAATGCGTGCGATCCGGGTGAAGTGGCTGGGTGCGACCATTGCTCAGCCTTCGATCTGGCAGCGCATACCGCCCTGGGTGTATTGGACGATTGCGGTGGCGTTGCTTCTGGCGCTGGTGTCGTTTGGCTGGAGCAGCCGTCTGAAATACCAGATCCGTCAGCGCTTACGGGCAGAGGAAGAGCTCAATGATCAGCTGGCGTTCAAGCGGGCACTGCTGGACGGGATTCCCAACCCCATCTACGTGCGTGACCTGCAAGGGCGCCTGATCTCTTGCAATCGCAGTTATGAGGAAAGCTTCGGAATCAGTTTCGAGCAGATGAACGGCCGACGGCTGATCGATGTGGATTTGATTCCCAAGGCGAGCGCCGAGCAGTTGCACGGTGATTATCTGAAGTTGTTGCAGACCCAACAGCCGGTGTTCGCCGATCGCAGCATGGAGCTGTTCGGCAAGCCCATCGAGGCCTATCAGTGGACGGTGCCGTTTTATCGTGCGGACGGCCAGTTGCAGGGTTTGCTTGGCGGCTGGCTCGACATCACCGAGCGCAAGTGTCTTGAAGAACAGCTCAAGGCAGCCCAGCAGCGCGCCGACAGTGCGAATCAAGCCAAGACGACGTTTTTGTCCAACATGAGCCATGACATCCGCACGCCGATGGGCGCTGTCATTAGCCTTTTGGAACTGGAGCGTGAGCAGGCGATACGGCGTGGCGAGCAACCGTCCCAAGGCCTGGAGCTGGCCCGTCGTACCGCCGGTGAACTGGTTGCCCTGATCGGCGAAAGTCTGGACCTGGCGAAGATCGAAGCGGGCAGCCTTCAGTTGTCACCGGTGGCGACGCCGCTGCGAGCGCTTCTGGAGCAGACCTGTCAGCTCTTCTCGGCACAGGCGTCTGCTGCCGAAAACACACTCACGCTTGAAATAGACGAGCAGATTCAGGGTTTTTACGCTCTCGACCCGCAGCGCTTGCGCCAGGTGCTGCATAACCTGATCGGCAATGCCTTGAAGTTCACGGCAGGCGGCGAGGTGTCAGTCAAGGTGGCGCTTGATCCGGGGCAGACGCCTGCGCCTGGGCTGATTATCGGCGTGCAAGACACCGGGATCGGGATGAGCGCTGAACAACAGCACGGGTTGTTTCAGCGTTTCGTCCAGGCCGATGGCGCGACGGCCGCAACCTTCGGCGGCAGCGGCCTGGGTTTGAGCATCTGTCAGCAACTGGTGCAATTGATGGGCGGGCACATCAGTCTCGTCAGCGAGTTGGGGCAGGGGACGTGCGTCACCGTGAACATCCCGCTGCTCGCCGTCCCCGCACCCAACACCGGGCCGGTTGAGCCATTGCCGGCGAGCATCGCCGCGCAAAGCCTGAGGGTGCTAGTGGTGGATGACGTTGCGGCCAATCGAATGGTGCTCGTCCAGCAGCTCGAGTTTCTTGGGCATTCGGTGGTGTCCGCCCAGAGCGCAGAGCAGGCGCTCGCCCTATGTCGCAAAGCCGACTTTGCGGCGGTGTTCACCGACTGCAACATGCCGGGCATGAGCGGATACGCTTTGGCCCAGGCCATTCGTGAGGCTGAAACTCAGGAGCAGCGTCATCCGGCGCTGATCATCGGCTGCACGGCCAATGCCATGCTCGATGAAGGCGCACGCTGCGAGCAATCGGGAATGGACCACCTGCTGATCAAGCCGATATCCCTGGCGCAGTTGGCGACCGCCCTCGAAGGACTGGACGCAGCGCCTGCAGCCGATGCGGATTTTGATATCCAGACGCTTTACCGCATGACTCAAGCCAACGAAGAGCAAGTTCAGCGTATGCTTGCGGCGCTCCGGGACAACCTGCTCGATGAGCACCGTGGTCTCGCTGCCGCTGTCGGCGCGCAAGACTGGAAGTCACTGGCTGCGAGCATTCATCGCCTCAAAGGCGTGGCATGTCTGATCGATGCGGTGCCGCTGGCCAAGGCGTGCAGTCAGCTCGATAGCAGCGTGCGCCAACAGGACAGCGAATCGTTGGCGCAGGCGTGGGCCCAGCTCGATGTGTCTATTGGGTCGTTGTGCGCAGGGCTCGAGCCGCATCTGTCGAACGCTGCACTTTAGGACGTGTCCTATTCGGTGCAGTTTTCAGCCGCTTTAAAGTACAGGTTCACTGGCTGAAGACTGCCCGACCCAAGAGGTTCACGCGTGCGTTCGCTCAAAGTTCTGATTCTCGAAGACAATCCCTTTCAATTGATGGCGCTGCACCAGATGCTCAACGCCAATCAGGTGTTCGATGTCCTGACGGCAGACAGCGTCGATGCAGCGCAGCGCTCGCTGACCAACCGTGGCGGGGTGGACATCGCCATCTGTGATTTGCAGATGGAAGGAGCGGATGGCTTGTCACTGATCCGCCATCTGGCGCAAACCGGTCAGGCCAAGGCGTTGATCATCCTTAGCAGCGCTGAGCAGTCGGTACTCGACGGCGTTGCCCAGCTGGCCCGGCAGCAAGGCATCGAGGTGCTGGGCTGTTTGCGAAAGCCAGCATCGGTCGCAACAGTGGGCGAGTTGCTGGGCCGTTGGCAGCGTCCGCTGAATGGCGTCGTTACGCCTTTTGCCTCTGCCGTTGACGCCGGATTTTCCGAGTCGGAGCTGCATCAGCTCAACGCGGGCCAATGCGCAGACGAAGGCCAGCGTTACCCGCAATGGCTCGCACACTTTCAACCTAAAGTCTCGCTGGAGGGCGAGTTGTTGGGTGTCGAGCTATTGGCCCGATGGCAGCACCCGACCCGCGGCTTGTTGGCTCCGGGCCATTTCCTCAGCGCGTTGGAAAATGCCGGATTGCTTGACGCCTTGACCTGGCGAATGCTCGAACTGGGGCTGGCGTTGTCTTCTGAGCGCCTGCACACCACTGGGCGCGCTTTGCCGGTTGCGGTGAACATCCCGCCGGCGATGCTGGATCAGGTGGACTTCGTACCCAGTCTGATGGCGCTGCTGGAGCGTTATCCAGTGCGCCCGCAAATGCTGACGCTTGAAGTCGTCGAGCAATCGGCGCGGCAAATGGCAGTGGTCCAGTTTGAAAACCTGTTACGTCTGCGCATGACCGGTTGCCGGCTGTCCATCGATGACTTTGGCACCGGCGCCTCGAATATTCAGCGGTTACTGGAAATGCCGTTCAACGAACTGAAAATCCCGGCCGAGTTCGTGCGGGGCATGGCCGATGACCGCCGCAAATCCGCTGTGGTTGCAGGAGCGATGTATATGGCGCAGAAGATGGCGCTGGACGTCGTGATCGAGGGTGTCGAGACGGCTGATGATTTCCAGGCAATGCAGCAATTGGGCGAACCCGCGATACAGGGTTATTTCATCGCTCGCCCCATGGGCGAGGCTGATCTGAAGACGTGGATCGAGGGGTATGGGCGGCATCCTGCGTTGAGCCCGGCGCCGAGTCCTACGTAAGACCGTGCTCCTGGAGATAGATGAACAGTGCCGCGTCATTGGCCAGCCCCAGTTTGCGCATGGCGCTGATTTTTTGAGCGCTGACCGTCTGTTTGCTGCGACTGAGCTGAGCAGCAATCGCGCCGACCGAATGGCCGGCGGCCAGTAGACGGATGACTTCCAGTTCTCGAGGCGACAGGTCTTCAGGGGCGACCAACGTGTCTGAGCCGTAATCGCCGGCGGCAAGCAGCGTGCGCTTGACCGAATCGGCTACAAATGGCTTGCCGGTGCGCACATGTTCAATCGCAGCGGGTAATTCTGCAGCGACGCTGCCCTTGCTCAGCAGCCCCAGAACGCCAATGGCGAGCATAGCGCGAAACAATCCGGCGTTATTGAGCATCGTTACGACGATGATCGGCAGCGTGGTGTGGTCCCGCCGAATTCTCTCCAGCAGACGCAGGCCGTCGTTTTGATCTTCCACCGGCATCATGAAATCGGTCACCAGCAAATCGCAACGGTGGGTATTGAGCGCGTGCAGCAAAGCATCGGGCGAGCTTGCCTGGGCGACAACCTGCGCGCGGTGTTCCTGCTCGATGACAACCTTGAGGCCGATCAGGAATATCGGGTGATCGTCCGCAAGAATGACCTGCAAGGGGAGAGCAACACCGGCCATGACGGCTCCACTGGTTGAGTTTTCGGACACGTCTCAAGGCCCTTCAAGCCAACACCCATCAGACTGACAGCTCATTTACCTGAAAGGAATCATCCAGAAGGCCTCACAAGGAACATACGGCCTGCGGCACGGCTTCGTCAGCGTTGCCGGTCGTTTATGTGTTGCCGGTCACGCCTTGTCGCTATGGCAACGGCAAAGCGATTGGTCGCTATCGCTGCATTCAGAGTCAGGCTGGCGCATCGCCGCAGGCCTTGGCGGTCTGACGCGTAGGGCTGATCCAGAGCCCTGCAAAACGGGCCGTCAGTGACGAATTTTATCTGTCACATTCGGCAGGCATGCTCGAATGCCAGGTTGCAGCAATCATCTTGAGTGCGACGTGAAGAACTTTCCGGTTACGTCGAGGGTCATTGATAAGCACCTTTGCATTCAAACGGTTGAGTGGTGATCCAGATGGAAAATATCAGCTTGTTACTCAGTGAAGCACTGGCACCTTATCAAGCGCGTCTTGGGCCTGTGGGCGCGCACGGGGAGCGCCTGGTGACCCTGCATGATGCAGCCGGTGTGACAGTCATTGAACGTGTCTTTGCTGCAGCGCACTTATGCGACCGACGCCAGCTCACCGATGTGGTAGACGGTCTGCGCCGAGACCTGATGGTTGCCGAAGGCCGTATCGAACCGTGCGTCATCGCTGCCTTGAAAAATGCGACACAGGTCGCAGCTTTCTCCAGCGCCCGGGCATTTGTTTAGTCCCACGGGAACCTTAGGCCGCAAAGAGGCTCCTATCCAGTACGGCAGGTTCAAGCATTGTGCTCCGGTGATTGATACCTGTCGTGCGAGCCCCATATGGGCCGCGGTTTACCCCGAGTAGTCTCCCCGCTGCTCGGGGTTTCTTTTTGCCTGCGATTTGATGAACAGCTTATCGCCAGACGTCCGTTTCTGTAGGAGACAACTTGTTGGCGAGGGGATCTGGCGGTGAGTCAGGTCCAAGGCCTCGCGAACAAGTTCGCTCCTACAGGACAGCGGCGGTTTAGAGGGGCCTGTAGGAGACAACTTGTTGGCGAGGGGATCTGGGGGCGTGTCAGGTCCAAAGCCTCGCGAACACGTTCGCTCCTACAGGATAGCGGTACTTCAGAGGGTTCTGTAGGAGACAACTTGTTGGCGAGGCGATCTGGGGGCGTGTCAGGTCCAAGGCCTCGCGAACACGTTCGCTCCTACACGATAGCGGTGGTTTAGAGGGTTCTGTAGGAGACAACTTGTTGGCGAGGGGATCTGGCGGTGAGTGAGGTCCAAGGCCTCGCGAACAAGTTCGCTCCTACAGGACAGCGGCGGTTTAGAGGGGCCTGTAGGAGACAACTTGTTGGCGAGGCGATCTGGGGGCGTGTCAGGTCCAATGCCTCGCGAACAAGTTCGCTCCTACAGGATAGCGGTGCTTCAGAGGGTCCTGTAGGAGACAACTTGTTGGCGAGACGATGTGTCGGCGTGTCAGGTCCAAAGCCTCGCGAACACGTACGCTCCTACAGGATAGGGGGGCGTCAGATAGCATGATTCTGAAGCGGGATTACTGATCCGCAAAAAACGTCTTCGAGTCCTGCAGGTATTCATCTCGCTTGGCCATCCACTCTGCATAGAAACCAATCAGCCTGGTGGTGCGCAGCACGCGCATTTCCCGATTGATGATGTCCATCGCCTGATGGCCTTTAACGCTGTTGGAGCAGCCGATGTGGGCGAACTGATATTTGGGCGCGTTCTTGACCGGGAAAAATTCCAGTTCACTGATCGGCACGCCCTGCTGTTGGGCGTGAAATCGCGCTTCCGGCCAATAACTGATCAGCGCCTGAAAACGGCCCATGCGCTCCATCTGCAGCATGCTGCCGACTGCTGCGTTACCGTAATGCAGTACCAGGTTGTCCGGCGTCGACTGCTGCAACACCTTATCAATGACCGGGCCGTAGCTGCGTTCAGCGACGACGCCCACTTTCACGGTATTGCTGGTCAGCACGGCCGCCAGATCAATGTGGCCATCTTCGGTCAAGAACGGCGCGAACAGGGCATGGTCTTTGCGCTCGGTAATCAGGCCGTTGGCCGGTGTGGCGTAGGTGGGGATGGAAAACAGGATCGTTTTCGCGCGCTCGGCAGTCCACAGCAATGTCGGATCGCAGGCAAATATCTCCGGGTCCTGGAGCATTTGAGTCCCCCGGGCGCGGTTGACGTGCATGATTTGATGATCGTATTCGGGCATCCGGGCGATGAGCTCGGGCATCAATTTGTCGATAGCCCCCTGGCCCTGCAACGGGCCGGTAAAAATATTCAGCGGCGGGAAGTCACGGAGCACCCAGATCAACGTGTCCTTGGCCTGGCTCTCACGCGGCGACGCTGTGAACAGCGCGCTCATGATCAACAAAGCCAGTAGACAGGGCCGGGCAGGCCGCCAGGATCGATACACCATCCGTTGCTGTAATCCTTGAAAAAGTGAGCTGAAACCAAATGGCAGGACGCGATAGCCGATCCCCGGCGATCAATTGCTGACTAAACAGCCCGGTGATTGCGGGGACTTCACGGCGCAGGATCTTGCACAAGCGTATCGGCGATGTGCATCATTTGTTTAACAGTCGTGACCTTTGAGTGAGTAAAGCACCGCATGCAAGACCCGGCACGCTCTATTTATGCCAGCCGGTCGCCCGATCCTGCGAGTTCGTTCGTTCAATGGGGTCGCATCGGTTAGACTTGCCGCCTTTCTTTGTCTTCAGAAGCCCGTTCATGGCCCAGCCGTCCACGACCTACAAGTTCGAATTGAATCTCACCGACCTTGATCGATCGGTCTACGAGAGCGTCAAACAGACCATCGCCCGGCATCCGTCGGAAACCGAAGAACGCATGACCGTACGCCTGCTGGCCTACGCGTTCTGGTACAACGAGCACCTGTCCTTCGGCCGTGGCCTGTCAGACGTAGATGAGCCCGCATTGTGGGAAAAGAGCCTGGATGATCGGGTTCTGCACTGGATCGAAGTCGGCCAGCCGGACGCCGATCGCCTGACCTGGTGTTCACGTCGCACTGAACGCACCAGCCTGCTGGCATACGGCAGCCTGCGCGTCTGGGAAGGCAAAGTGATCCCGGCGATCAAGACGTTGAAGAACGTCAACATCGCCTCGGTCCCGCAAGAAGTGCTCGAAACCCTGGCCAAGGACATGCCCCGCGTCATCAAGTGGGACGTGATGATCAGCGAAGGCACGATCTTTGTGACCGATGATCGCGGTCAGCACGAAGTCCAGTTGCAGTGGCTGGCGGGGGAGCGCGGCTGATCATCGCCGCGCGCTATCGCCATAGCCACATGTGTACCTGAAAAACCAAGCGGAACCCGAATGCGCATCGAACCTCGTCTGTTGCCCGACACCCTGCCTTTTCTCGGCGATCTGCCGCCGTTGCTGACTCGCCTGTATGCCGCCCGCGGAGTGCTGTCGCAGGAGGAACTGGACAAGGGGCTGGCGCGGCTGATTCCGTATCAGCAGCTCAAGGGCATCGACGCGGCGGTGAACTTGCTGGTCAACGCGTTGCAACAGCGCCAGCGCATTCTAATCGTTGGCGACTTCGATGCCGACGGCGCCACGGCAAGCACCGTCGGCGTGCTGGGGCTGCGTTTGCTTGGGGCCGCCCATGTCGATTATCTGGTGCCCAATCGCTTCGAGTTCGGCTACGGCCTGACCCCGGAAATCGTCCAGGTCGCACTGGAGCGCACACCTGATCTGCTGATGACCGTGGACAACGGCATTTCCAGCGTCGAAGGTGTGGCGGCGGCAAAAGCGGCAGGCCTTCAGGTGCTAGTCACCGATCACCATTTGCCAGGCCACGAACTGCCGGACGCCGACGCCATCGTCAATCCCAATCAGCCTGGCTGCACGTTCCCGAGCAAAGCGCTGGCCGGCGTTGGCGTGATTTTCTACGTATTGATGGCGCTGCGTGCGCGACTGCGAGAGATCGGCTGGTTCGAGGCCAACGGTCAGGCGCAGCCCAATCTGGGTGAGTTGCTGGACCTGGTGGCGCTGGGTAGCGTCGCCGACGTGGTGCCGCTGGACGCCAACAATCGCATCCTCGTGCACCAAGGCCTGATGCGCATTCGCGCCGGTCGCGCGCGGCCCGGCTTGCGCGCCATTCTGGAGGTCGCCAAGCGCGAGGCATCGCGCATCACCTCCACCGATCTGGGCTTCATTATCGGGCCGCGGTTGAACGCCGCCGGTCGTCTCGACGACATGAGCCTGGGCATTGAATGCCTGCTGTGTGACGACGAGATCCAGGCCCGGCAAATGGCTGTGCAACTGGACGAGCTGAACCAGGACCGCAAATCCATCGAGCAGGGCATGCAGCGCGAAGCGTTGGCTCAGCTCAAGGATCTGCCGATTGAATCCATGCCGTTCGGCCTGTGCCTGTACGAGGCCGAGTGGCACCAGGGCGTCATTGGTATCCTGGCGTCGCGCATGAAAGAGCGCTATCACCGCCCGACCATCGCTTTCGCCAGTGCGGGGGAGGGTGTGCTCAAAGGGTCGGCGCGTTCGGTGCCCGGTTTCCATATCCGCGATGCGCTGGACGCGGTGGCCGCCAGGCATCCCGAGCTGATCAGCAAATTCGGCGGGCACGCGATGGCGGCAGGGCTGTCGTTGCCGGCGGAAAATTTTCCGGCGTTTGCCGAGGCCTTCGATACCGAGGTCCGGCGTCAGCTCAATGAAGAAGACCTCACCGGTCGGTTGTTGTCCGACGGCACGCTGGCGGTCGAGGAGTTTCATCTGGAACTGGCCCGCGCCCTGCGCAATGCCGGGCCGTGGGGGCAGCACTTTCCAGAGCCGCTGTTTCACGGGGTGTTCCAGTTGATCGAGCAGCGCATCGTGGGCGAGCGGCATCTGAAGATGGTGCTCAAGACTGAATGTGGCACGGTGAAGCTCGACGGCATCGCCTTCAGCGTTGATCGCGAAGTGTGGCCTAACCCGACCATTCGCTGGGTCGAACTGGCCTACAAGCTGGACCTCAATGAGTTTCGCGGAAATGAAACGGTTCAGCTGCTGGTGGCGCACCTCTCGCCGCGTTAATCCTGTCAGTGCGACATGCGCTTGAACCCTCTCTTCTGCAGAGTTGTCGACTAGGCTCAATGTTCTGAAAAGACGATGTGCCTGGAACCCGATTCTTCCACTTGAGAGGTCCCCATGAGCCTGCTGCTTGAACCCTATACCATTCGCCAACTGACCCTGCTCAACCGCATCGCGGTGTCTCCGATGTGCCAGTACTGCTGCGTAGATGGCCTGGCCAACGACTGGCATCTGGTGCACCTGGGCAGCCGGGCCGTTGGTGGCGCTGGCCTGATTTTCACCGAAGCCACCGCTGTCACGCAGGACGGTCGCATCACCCCTGAAGACCTTGGGTTGTGGAACGACGAACAGATCGAACCCTTGCAGCGCATCACCCGCTTCATCACCGCCCAGGGCGCCGTGGCAGGCATCCAGTTGGGGCACGCCGGACGCAAGGCCAGCACCTGGCGGCCATGGCTGGGCAAGCAGGGCAGCGTGCCGCTGGATCAGGGCGGCTGGCAGTCCTGGGGCGCGTCGGCTATTGCTTTCGATCCTAATCACCGGGCGCCTACTCCGCTGGATGAAGCGCAGATCAAGGACGTCATTCAGGCCTTCGTGGATGCTGCCAAACGTGCGCTGACAGCGGGTTTCAAAGTGGTGGAAGTGCACGCAGCCCATGGTTATCTGCTGCACCAGTTCTTGTCGCCGCTGAGCAACCAGCGCCGCGACCAATACGGCGGCTCGTTCGATAACCGGATTCGCCTGACCCTTGAAGTCACCGAAGCGATTCGCGCCGTATGGCCTGAGCAATTGCCGGTGTTCGTGCGGGTGTCGGCGACCGATTGGGTGGAAGACGGCTGGAATCCCGATGAAACCGTCGAGCTGGCCCGCCGCTTGAAAGCCTTGGGCGTGGACCTGATCGACGTGTCGTCGGGCGGCACCGCAGCCCATGCGGAGATTCCGGTCGGGCCGGGTTATCAGACCCGTTTTGCCGAGCGCGTGAAGAAGGAAGCCGGAATTGCCAGCGGCACCGTGGGAATGATCACCGAACCTGCGCAGGCCGATCACATCCTGCGCACCGGTCAGGCGGATTTGATCCTGTTGGCCCGTGAGCTGTTGCGTGACCCGTATTGGCCGCTGCACGCCGATGATGATCTGGGCGGGCGCAAAGCCATCTGGCCTGCGCAGTACCAACGGGCGACGCATCGCGATCAGCCGATTCATGAGTCCGATTTGCGCGATTAAATCAGCTTTCTGTAGGAGCCATCTTGTTGGCGAAGGAGAGCTGGCGGTGTGTCAGGTCCGAAGCCTCGCGAACAAGTTCGCTCCTACAGGGACGGGGTGAGCCAGGTCGTGATTCTGTGGGAGCCAACTTGTTGGCGAGGGGATCTGGCGGGGTGTCAGGTCCGAGCCTCGCGAACAAGTTCGCTCCTACAGGGATGGGGGTGAGCCAGGTCGTGATTCTGTGGGAGCCAACTTGTTGGCGAGGGGATCTGGTGGTGTCAGGTCCGAAGCCTCGCGAACAAGTTCGCTCCTACAGGGACGGGGTGCGCCAGTTCGTAATTCTGTAGGAGCCAACTTGTTGGCGAGGGGATTTGGCGGTGTGTCAGGTCCGAGCCTCGCGAACAAGTTCGCTCCTGCAGAGACGGGGTGAGCCAGATCGTGATTCTGTGGGAGCCAACTTGTTGGCGAGGGGATCTGGCGGTGTGTCAGGTCCGAAGCCTCGCGAACAAGTTCGCTCCCACAGGGACCGGGTGAGCCAGTTCGTGATTCTGTGGGAGCCAACTTGTTGGCGAGGGGATCTGGCGGTGTGTCAGGTCCGAAGCCTCGCGAACAAGTTCGCTCCTACAGGGACGGGGTGCGCCAGTTCGTAATTCTGTAGGAGCCAACTTGTTGGCGAGGGGATTTGGCGGTGTGTCAGGTCCGAGCCTCGCGAACAAGTTCGCTCCTACAGGGTCAAGGTTATCCTTCCAGCAATTCCTTCACCCGTACTGCCAGCGCGGGTATTGAAAACGGTTTGGTCAACACGTGCATCCCAGGGTCCAGGGTTCCTTGGCGCAGTGCTGCGTTTTCCGCATAACCGGTCACGAACAACACCTTCAGTGCAGGCCGCAACAGGCGCGCGGCATCGGCCAGTTGTCGACCGTTCATGCCACCGGGCAAGCCGACATCGGTGATCAACAAATCAATGGTCTCCCTGGACTGCAATACATTCAGGGCTGCCGACCCCACGTCTGCCTGCAGCAGCCGATAGCCCAGTTCAGCCAGAACCTCGCACATCAGCGCGCGGACCGCCGGCTCATCGTCGACCACCAGCACGGTTTCACTGCCAGTGACTTGTGGCTGCGCGTCAGTGATCCCAGGGTCCGCTTCATGCACCACCGGCACCTCCGAGTGCGCCGGCAGGTATATGCACACGGCGGACCCCCGCCCCGGGGTTGAGAAAATCTGTACGCCGCCACCTGATTGCCGGGCGAAGCCGTAGATCATCGACAATCCCAACCCGGTGCCCATGCCAATCGGTTTGGTGGTAAAGAACGGATCGAATGCGCGCTTGACCACTTCAGGGCTCATGCCAGTACCCGAATCACTCACACACAGCGCCACATAGTCGCCAGCGGGCAGTTCCAACTCCCGCGCCTGCGCCGCATCCAGCTGCTTATTGCTGGTTTCGATCAGCAGCTGGCCGCCGTCAGGCATGGCATCGCGGGCGTTGATGCACAGATTGAGCAGCGAATTTTCCAGTTGATGCGGATCCACCAGTGTCGGCCATAACGCGTTCGTGGCGATCACGTCCATGGCGATCGAAGGGCCTACCGTGCGCCGGATCAGCTCGGCCATGCCTTCTACCAGATGATCGACATCGGTCGGCTTGGGGTCCAGGGTCTGTCGACGGGAAAATGCCAGCAGCCGATGCGTCAGCGCGGCGGCACGGCGCGAGGCTTCCAGTGCGGCATGGATATAGCGATTCAGGTCTTCGGTGCGCCCTTTGGCGACACGAAGCTTGAGCAGCTCGATGTTGCCGGTCACGCCCATCAGCAGGTTATTGAAATCGTGTGCCAGGCCACCGGTCAGTTGCCCGACGGCTTCCATCTTCTGTGACTGGCGCAAGGCTTCCTCGGCAGCGCGCAGGGCCTGTGAGCGCTCCTTCTCGGCGGTCATGTGCTTGCCCAGGGCAAAAATCACATCTTTGCCCGGCGCCGCGGTCCAGCCGATCCAGCGGTAGGTACCGTCGTTGTGCCGGTAGCGATTTTCGAACAGCGGTAGCGCCTGGCCCGTTGCAAGCCCCAACGCCGCACGGGATTGCTCCAAGTCTTCGGGATGCACCAGCGCCAGTACGTGAGTACCGATCAGTTCTTCGACATCGCGGCCCAACACTGCGGTCCATGCCGGATTGACGCGCATGAAATTGCCGTCGAAATCCAGCATCGCCAGCAGGTCCGGGGAAATGTCCCACAGTCGATCCAGCTCTTCGGTGCGTTCGGCCAGCGCCACGGCTTGATGCTTGATCGTGGTTATATCCCTGGCACTGCAGTACATCTTGCCGCTGTCCGGCACGGCGACCCAGGACAACCAGCGATAACTGCCGTCCTTGCGCCGATAGCGGTTCTCGAAGTTGAGCACCGGTTGATTGAGGGCGAGGGCGCCGAAAGCCACTTGAGTAAGCTGGGCATCGTCGGGGTGGACGAGATCGAAATAGCTCAGGGTGCAGAGTTCTTCATCGGTCCAGCCCAGGACCTGGCGCCAGGCCGGGTTGGTGGTTTCAAAGCGAAAATCCTCTTCCAGCACCGCCAGCAGATCAGGACTGACTTGCCAGGTCAGGCCACGCTGAAGTGAGCGTTCTATGACTTGCCGCTCAAGGTCGGCGATCAGCTCCAGCCGACGGTGTTCGCTGGTACGCAGCGCACGCTGGTCGAGGACTTGACGGGTGGTTTCGTTGGTAATGCAGACGACTCCGACAATCGCGTTGTGTTCATCGATCATTGGCGAGAAAGAGAACGACCACCAGGTACGCTCGATTTCGCCATAGCGGGCCATGGTCAGCGGCATGTCCTGGCAGCGGTACGGTTCCCCCTGCAATGCTTTCTGGGCAAAGGGCGCCACCTGATCCCACACATCGGACCACAACTCATGGATCAGCGCGCCCTGGGCGTGCTCAAGGCGCGGCCCAAGCAATGGGGCATAGGCGTCGTTGTGGAAAAACACCAGGTCCGGACCCCAGAGCACATACATCGATTCGGGGGAATTAAGGATCAGATTCAGATGGATTTTCAACACTGCGGGCCAATGTGAAATTGGCCCGAGCGATGTCTTGCTCCAGTCGATTTTCTCGATAGCGTGTCCTGCGACAGTGTCGCCTGCGGGAAAACCCGAATAGGTGTTCAACGGACAAGCTCCATGTAATGGCCCGAAGGCCTGGCAGTACACAAAACGCAGTCTTCATCCGAATGAAGCGTGCGGAAAGGAAATCCGGGGTGGCCGGCAATTCATTCGGATCTTGTGAATGCCGAATTAATCTGAAGCCCCCTGTCAAGGATGGACCGTTAAAAGGCACAAGGGTTGCGCATAATCTGCGCGTCAGCGCCCGCAAGCGCTCATGCTTATTTTCCGCCACTGCCCGCCACACTCTCCCCACCGCGCGTCAGGTAATACGCACCCAGGATCGGCAGCATCGTGACCAGCATCACGAGCATCGCCACCACATTGGTCACCGGCACATCCCGCGGGCGGCTGAGCTGATTGAGCAGCCAGATCGGCAGCGTGCGCTCATGGCCTGCGGTAAAGGTAGTGACGATGATTTCATCGAATGACAGCGCAAACGCCAGCATCCCGCCCGCCAGCAAAGCCGAACCCAGATTGGGCATGATGATGTAGCGAAACGTCTGCCAGCCATCGGCGCCCAGATCCATCGAGGCCTCGATCAGGCTGTGGGAGGTACGACGCAAGCGGGCGATGACATTGTTGTAAACGATCACCACACAAAACGTCGCGTGGCCGACGATGATGGTAAACATGCCAGGCTCTATCCCCAGCGTCTTGAACGCCGACAGCAGCGCCAGACCGGTGATGATCCCAGGCAGCGCAATGGGCAGAATCAGCATCAATGAAATGCCGTCCTTGCCGAAGAAGTCCCGCCGATACAACGCCGCCGACGCCAAGGTCCCCAGCACCAGCGCGATCAACGTGGCAACGCAGGCGATCTGCAGCGACAGCTTGATCGCCTCCAGCACGTCCGGCCTTGAGAACGCTACGCCGATCCATTTCAGGGTGAAGCCCTTGGGCGGGAAGCTGAACGCAGCGTCTTGGGTGTTGAAGGCGTAAACAAAGATGATCAGGATCGGGAAGTGCAGAAACACCAGCCCGCCCCACGCCGCGATCTTCAGCCCCCATGAGGCCTGGTGATCGCTTTTTGCTACCGACCTAAAGCGCATCGAAAGCCCCCAGTCGCTTGACGATAGACAGGTAAACCGCGATCAACACAATCGGCACCAGCGTGAAGGCCGCCGCCATCGGCATGTTGCCGATCGCGCCTTGCTGGGCATAGACCATGCTGCCAATGAAGTAACCCGGCGGCCCGATCAGTTGCGGCACGATGAAGTCGCCCAGGGTCAACGAAAAGGTGAAGATCGATCCCGCTGCAATGCCCGGCACCGACAGCGGCAGGATGACTTGCATGAAAGTCTGGCGCGGCGTCGCGCCAAGGTCGGCGGAGGCCTGCAGCAGCGACGGCGGCAGACGTTCCAGTGACGCCTGGATCGGCAGGATCATGAATGGCAGCCAGATGTAGACGAACACCAGAAAGCGCCCCAGGTGCGAGGTCGACAACGTACTGCCGCCAACGCCGGGAATGCCCAGAATGAAGTGCAACACCGGCTCCAGCCCCAGATGCTGAACGAACCACTGGGCCACGCCACCCTTGGCCAGCAGCAGCGTCCAGGCATAGGCCTTGACGATGTAACTGGCCCACATCGGCATCATCACCGCGATATAGAAAAACGCCTTGGTTTTGCCCGTGGTGTAGCGCGCCATGTAATACGCGATGGGAAAGGCGACGATGCCGCTGGCGATGGACACCGCAATCGCCATGCTCAGGGTGCGCTTGATCACGTCGAAATTGGCGGGTTGAAACAGTGCCGAAAAGTTTGCCAGGGTCAGGTCCGGCGCGACCGCCATGGTGAAATCGTCGAACGTATAGAAACCCTGCCACAGCAAACCCAGCAGCGAGCCGAGATAGATCGCGCCGAACCACAGCAGCGGCGGGATCAGCAGTAACGACAGGTACAGATTGGGTCGGCGATAAAGCAGATTGGACAATCGCCGCAACGGCGATTGCCCTGGCAAGGGCGCCGAGTGGGTAAGGGTCTGGCTCATCTCAACGCCCCTCGGTCGCAGGCTCGCCCGGGGTGTCATGCAGCGCAATCATGGCATCGCGCGCCCAGCGTGCGCTGACCCGTTGGCCGGTCTGGTGTTGCGCGCTGATGTCCAGCCACTGCGTGTTGGCCTGACTGACGCTCAAGGTCTGGCCGTTATCCAGCGTGAGCTCGTAGCGCGTGGCGCTGCCCTGATACTGGATGTCGTGCAGCAGGCCGCTGACTTCGATGTCGTGGCTGGCAAGCGGCCCGTCACCAAAGCGAATGTGCTCAGGGCGAATGGAGAACGCCTGGGCCGTGCCGCTCAGTTGCCGGGCGAAATCCCCGCGCAAGACGTTGGAGGTGCCGACGAATTCGGCCACAAACGTGGTCGCAGGCTTCATGTAGAGATTGCGCGGGGTATCGACCTGCTCGATGCGGCCTTTGTTGAACACGGCCACGCGGTCAGACATCGACAGCGCCTCGGTCTGGTCGTGAGTGACGAAAATGAAGGTGATACCCAATTGGCGCTGCAGCTTTTTCAATTCGCTCTGCATTTGCTCGCGCAGCTTGAGATCAAGCGCACCGAGGGGTTCGTCGAGCAACAGCACTCGCGGGCGATTGACCAGCGCCCGGGCCAGCGCGACACGTTGCCGCTGGCCACCGGACAACTGCACCGGTTTGCGTTGTCCATAGCCGTTCAGGGCTACCATCTCCAGCGCTTCGTTTGCCCGCTTGTAACGCTCGGTCTTGCCCACGCCTTTGACTTTCAAACCGTAGGCGACGTTGTCCAGCACGTTCATGTGCGGGAACAGCGCGTAATCCTGAAACACCGTGTTGACGTCGCGCTGATAGGGCGGCAGCCCGGCCGCTTCTTCTCCGTGGATGCGTATCGAGCCTGCGCTGGGCTGCTCGAAGCCTGCAATCAGCCGCAGGCAGGTGGTTTTGCCTGAACCCGACGGGCCCAGCATGGAAAAGAATTCGCCGTCCTGGATGTCGATGGAGACCCGGTCAACGGCTTTCACGTCACCGAAATACCGGGAGACGTCAGTGAACTGGACTGCAAGGGTCATGGTGGAACTCCGGTTGGCCCCAATGTGTGCGGGCACGCCCAATATCGCCAGTTCAGGGTGAGACCTGTGGAAGGGAGCTTGCTCGCGATGCGTTCGCTTAGCCGATGATGTACCGACTGAGATACCGCAATCGCGAGCAAGCTCCCTCCCACACGGCTATGTAGCGATAGCCAGCGTGAAAGGAATCAACGCCCGCCCATGATCGCAATGTAGTCCTGAGTCCAGCGGCTGTAAGGCACGAACTTGCCGCCTTCGGCCTGCGGGGTTTTCCAGAAGGCGATCTTCTCGAACAGATCGAAACCGTTGGTGGTGCAGCCCTCGGCCCCCAGCAGATCGCTGGATTTGCAGGCCGCAGGAACCACCGGCAACGAGCCGAACCACGCCGCGACATCGCCCTGGACTTTGGGTTGCAGCGACCAGTCCATCCATTTGTAGGCGCAGTTGGGATGCTTGGCGTCTGCGTGGAGCATGGTGGTATCGGCCCAACCGGTGGCGCCTTCCTGCGGGATGGTCGAGGCAACGGGCTGTTTATCGGCCTGCAGGCCATTGACCATGTAGCCCCATGAGCTGGACGCTGCCACGCCTTCGTTCTTCACGTCACTCATTTGCACGGTCGCGTCGTGCCAGTAACGGTGGATCAACGGCTGCTGTTCGCGCAGCAGATCGAGCACTGCCTTGTACTGGGTTTCGGTCAGTTGATAGGGGTCTTCGATCTTCAGATCAGGCTGTTTGGTCTTGAGGTACAGCGCCGCGTCGGCGATGTAGATCGGACCATCATAGGCCTGCACCCGGCCCTTGTTGGGCTTGCCGTCGGGCAGGTCCTGGGGCTCGAACACCACGCTCCAGCTCACGGGTGGCGTTTTGAATACGTTGGTGTTGTACAGCAGCACGTTGGGGCCCCATTGATAAGGCGTGCCATAGGTTTGTTTGTCGACCACGTACCACTGACCACCCACCAGACGCGGGTCGAGGTTTTTCCAGTTGGGGATCAGCGCAGGGTCGATGGGCTGCACCCGCTTGCCCGCGATCAGGCGCAACGAGGCGTCGCCGGAAGCGGTTACCAGGTCATAGCCGCCCTTGGTCATCAGGCTGACCATTTCGTCGGACGTGGCGGCGGTCTTGACGTTGACCTTGCAGCCGGTTTCTTCCTCAAAACCCGTCACCCAGTCGTAGGCCTTGTCGCTTTCACCCCGCTCGATGTAACCCGGCCACGCCACGATATCGAGCTGACCTTCGCCATTGCCGACGGCCTTGAGCGTTTCAGCCGCCTGCAGTGTGGCGCTGGCGAACAACGCGGTGATTACAGCGCTTAACAGCGTGGTCTTGTGCACTGACATGGGCTTCCCTCTTTTTCACGTTATGGTCGGGGCAGTGATAAGTGACAAATCAGGCGCAACGGCCTGATCGACGGGGCTACTCGCTTGTTTTTATGCCGATTGCGATGAGTCTATATCGTTTTAATCAAAGGGCCATTACGGGGTCGCAACATCTGGAAGCACACCTGAGAACAGCGGGTGATCGGTTCGTTTTAATCTGCGAGCCGTTGAATTTTCCGACGACAACTCAGGAGAAGTCCTATGAATACCCGTGGATTGTTGGATCAGTTACTCAAATCCGGTCAAGACCTGCTGCAGAACAAGGCAGGCGGCGGTTCTCACGCTCAGCAAAAAAGCGGCGGGCAGGGCGCGCTGGGGGATCTGCTCGGCAAGGTGGGGGCAGGTAATCTGGGCGGTTTCCTGTCAGGTGCGGGTGGCGGCGCGGCAGCTGCGGGGGCAATGGGCTTGCTGCTGGGCAACAAAAGTGCACGCAAGATGGGCGGCAAGGTGTTGACCTATGGCGGGCTGGCAGCGCTCGGAGTAATTGCCTACAAGGCGTATGGCAACTGGCAGGCCAACCAAGGCAACGCAGCGCAGACCGAACCGCAAACCATCGACCGGGTGCCACCTGCGCAGGTTGAACAACACAGTGAGGCGATTCTTCGTGCTTTGGTGGCTGCGGCCAAGGCAGACGGACACGTCGATGACCGTGAGCGTGAATTGATCGAAGGCGAATTCACCCGATTGACCGGCGATCAGGAATTGCAGCACTGGCTGCATGCCGAACTGAACAAGCCGCTGGACCCCTCGGACGTAGCCCGCGCCGCCAAAACGCCGGAAATCGCGGCCGAGATGTACATCGCCAGCGTGATGATGGTGGATGAAGAGCACTTCATGGAGCGCGCGTATCTGGATGAACTGGCCAGGCAACTCAAGCTTGACCCAGCGCTCAAGGCCGAACTGGAAACCCAGGTTCGCCAGGCACAGTGATCGCGCTGCCCCGTTGCGGCGCTCGATCTAACGGGATCTGCGAGTGCCGCGATACTGCTTTTGGATATGTGTTCGCTGCGATGCTGCTTCAGCGCGAAGCGCGTAGGAGTCCGGCTTGCCGACGATGGGCTGCGTAGTGGCCCCAAACCACACGACCTCGGTTCTATCAGATAAACCGCGTGCACCGGTTTCACTGCCGCTGCGCGGCAGATCGCGAGCAAGCTGCGCTCCTACGGCCTGCGGCCAGAATCAAAAGCTTCGCGGGCAAGCCTCGCTCCAACGGGATTTGTGCGCGCCGCGTTCTGCTTCTGCGCGAAGCGCGTAGGAGTCCGGCTTGCCGACGATGGGCTGCGTAGCGGCCCCAAAGCACACGACCTCGGTTCCATCAGATAAACCGCGTGCACCGGTTTCACTGCCGCTGCGCGGCAGATCGCGAGCAAGCTGCGCTCCTACGGCCTGCGGCCAGAATCAAAGGCTTCGCGGGCAAGCCTCGCTCCAACGGGATTTGTGCGCGCCGCGTTCTGCTTCTGCGCGGAGCGCGTAGGAGTGCGGCTTGCCGACGATGGGCTGCGCAGCGGCCCTAACGGCCTGCGGCCAGAATTAAAAGCGTTGGATAGCGCATTCCGATTCGTGGGCGACCTGCGGCCAGAGTCAAAGGCGCCGGGTTCCAAAGCGCACCCGCCTTAAAGCAACTCCCTCTCATGCCGACAACTTGTCAGAAGCGTCTGATATCCGTGTCGGAAAGTCAGCAAAACAGGTCAGAAACAGTCCAGTAAGCGTGTAGGCCGCTGGGCTATACTCCTGCTCGCTTTGGACCGTCGATCGGTCCGCTTCTTGAACCCGGCGTGGCCGCTGGCGTTGAACTCTTGAGGGCTGACTGTGAAGAACTGGACGTTGCGTCAACGGATTTTGGCGAGCTTTGCTGTGATCATCGCCATCATGCTGCTGATGGTAGTGGTGGCTTACACCCGGCTGTTATCGATTGAGTCCAGTTCGGAGGCCGTGAGTGACGATGCCATCCCCGGCGTCTATTACAGCACGCTGACCCGCAGCGCCTGGGTCGAAAGTTACCTGAAAACCCTGGAACTGCTCGGCGAAGACGAAGGCCGTCCGCTGACCAAGGAAGAAAAAGACCAGTATCAGGAATTCGAAGCGCGCCTGAACACGCAGATGAACAACTATCGCAAAACCATCTTCGATGCAGCCGATCAGGCCGGTTTCGACAATTTCGAAAAGCTGCACCAGGTCTTTAACAAAGCACTGGACGACACGTTGCGAGCCTATGAGGCCAACGATTTCATTGCGGCGCGGCAGATCTTCAAAGAGCGCATGAGCCCCGTCTGGGTGGAAGGTCGCCGTCAGCTCAACGACATCATTCTGCTGAACAAGAAAGTGGCGGACGATGCGTCCCTGGCCATCCATTCCGCAGTGCAGAGCGCCAAGATCAGCATGGGCATTTCGCTGTTGGTGGCCGTGCTCGCGGCAGGCGCCTGCGGGCTGCTGCTGATGCGCACGATTCTGGCGCCGATGACACTCATCGTGCGCATTCTCGACACCATGCGCACCGGCGATCTGAGCAGCCGTTTGAACCTGGACCGCAAGGACGAATTCGGCGTCGTACAGACCGGTTTCAACGACATGGTCACCGACCTGGCCGCTCTGGTGTCTCAGGCGCAGCGCTCTTCGGTGCAGGTCACCACGTCGGTCACCGAGATCGCTGCCACCTCCAAGCAACAACAGGCCACGGCCACCGAAACCGCAGCCACCACCACCGAAATCGGCGCGACGTCCCGGGAAATCGCCGCCACCTCCCGAGATCTGGTGCGCACCATGACCGAGGTCACGTCCGCCGCTGATCAGGCGTCTATCCTCGCCGGCTCTGGCCAGCAAGGTCTGGCGCGCATGGAGGAAACCATGCACTCGGTGATGGGCGCTGCAGACCTGGTGAACTCCAAGCTGGCGATCCTCAACGAGAAGGCAGGCAACATCAATCAAGTGGTCGTGACCATCGTCAAGGTCGCCGACCAGACCAACCTGCTGTCGCTCAACGCCGCGATCGAAGCTGAAAAAGCCGGTGAATATGGCCGGGGCTTCGCCGTGGTCGCCACCGAAGTGCGTCGCCTGGCCGATCAGACCGCCGTTGCCACCTATGACATCGAGCAGATGGTTCGCGAAATTCAGTCTGCGGTGTCCGCAGGCGTCATGGGCATGGACAAATTCTCCGAAGAAGTGCGCCGTGGCATGTTCGAAGTGACCCAGGTCGGCGAGCAGCTTTCGCAGATCATTCATCAAGTGCAGGCCCTGGCGCCGCGGGTGCTGATGGTCAACGAAGGCATGCAGGCCCAGGCCACCGGCGCTGAGCAAATCAATCAGGCGTTGGTGCAACTGGGTGATGCCAGCAGCCAGACCGTGGAATCCCTGCGTCAGGCCAGTTTCGCCATCGACGAATTGAGTCAGGTCGCGATCGGGCTGCGCGGCGGCGTCTCGCGATTCAAGGTCTGAGTCGGATCGATGATCGAGCACTCAGCCAGACGCGGATCGCCCGTGTTGCCCAAGAACAAGCTGTTTCTGCTGTTTCGGATTGGCGCTGAACGCTATGCGCTGGAGGCCGTGGAAGTGGCCGAAGTGCTGCCTCGGCTGACGCTCAAGCCGATTGCCCAGGCACCGCACTGGGTGGCCGGAGTGTTCGCCCATCGCGGTGCGGTGATCCCGGTCATTGATCTGAGCGCGCTGACCTTCGGCCATCCCGCGCAATCGCGCACCAGTACTCGTCTGGTGCTGGTGCATTACCGGCCTGACGCAGAGCGAGCGGCGCAACTGCTGGGGCTGATTCTGGAACAGGCCACCGACACCCTGCGGTGCGCCGCCACCGAGTTCAAGGATTACGGCGTAGACAACCGGCAGGCGCGGTACCTGGGGCCTGTGCGCGAAGACGAGTTGGGTCTGTTGCAGTGGATCCGGGTTCAGGACCTGCTCGAGGAGTCGGTGCGTGAACTGCTGTTTCCGTCCCAGCCATTGAGCGTTGAAGCGTTCGAGGCAATGCCATGAGCGAAGACGCACGTTTTTTCGCGTTCCTCAAGGATCGTATCGGCCTGGACGTGGCGTCGGTAGGCGAGGCGATCATCGAGCGTGCCGTTCGCCAGCGCAGCAGCGCCTCGCGCACGGCCGACAGCGACGCCTATTGGCAATTGCTTATGAGCTCGGCGGACGAACAGCAAGCGCTGATCGAAGCGGTGATCGTCCCCGAAACCTGGTTTTTTCGTTACCCCGAATCCTTCGCCACGCTGGGGAAGCTTGCGTTGGCGCGCCTGGCGGAACTGGGTGGCGTGCGGCCACTGCGCATTCTCAGCTTGCCGTGCTCAACCGGGGAGGAGCCGTATTCCATCGCCATGGCGCTGTTCGATGCAGGCGTTGCGCCGACGCAGTTTAAGGTCGATGCAGTGGACATCAGCCCGTTGTCGATTCAGCGCGCGCGCCGTGGCGTGTACGGCAAAAACTCGTTTCGTGGCGATCAGCTCAGCTTTCGTGAGCGGTATTTTCAGCCGGTCGAAGAGGGCTATCGGCTCGACGAGCGCGTGGCTGAACGCGTGGATTTCCAGTCGGGCAACCTGCTTGACCCGCACATGCCACTGGCGCAATCGGCCTACGATTTTGTGTTCTGTCGCAACCTGCTGATCTATTTCGACGTGCCGACACAGCGCCTCGGCTTTGAAGCCCTCAAGCGCATGACCCGCGAGGAAGGCGTGCTGTTCATCGGTCCGGCCGAGGGCAGTCTGCTGGGGCGCATGGGCATGAGCTCCATCGGGATACCGCAGTCGTTTGCCTTTCGCCGTCGCTCCGAAGTGGCCGTCGAGCCACCGGTGATTGCGGCCACCTGGCCGCTGGCCGAGCGCGCCAGAGTCGCAGTCAAAGCGCCGGTTGCAGCGCCGGTTCGCAAGCCCGGTCCGGCGCCGGTCAAACCTTTTTCAACGATCAAAACCGCAGCTGCGAGCGCGCCAGATAGCGACGCCAGCACCTTGCTGGCGACCATCGGCAACCTGGCCAACGAAGGTAAAACCTCGGATGCCAAAGCCGCCTGCGAGCGCTACCTCAAACAGCATGAGCCCGTCGCGGCGGTGTTCTACTGGCTGGGCCTGCTCAGCGAAGTGGCCACCGATACGGCGCAGGCACTGGGTTTTTATCGCAAGGCGCTGTACCTGCAACCGCAGCACCCGGAAACGCTGGCGCAGATGGCGGCGCTGCTTGCAAGCCAAGGCGATGTCGCCGGGGCCAGACGGTTGCAGGAGCGTGCGGCGCGCGGCATGAATAAAGAAGGACGCAGTCGATGAGCCAGTTGCACAGCCAATTGATGGTCACCGATGACACCCACACCATCGATGATTGCTGGAACCGCATCGGCATTCACGGCGACCGTTCGTGCCCGTTGCTGGTCGAGCACATTCATTGCCGCAATTGCTCTGTGTACTCGGCAGCGGCCACCCGGTTGCTGGACCGTTACGCCCTGGCCGTGCAGGACCGGGCGGTGGTGCAGTCCAGCATCCTGCAGGGCCAAATCAAGACCCGCTCGATTGTGGTCTTCCGCCTGGGGGAAGAATGGCTCGGGTTGCCCACCCGTTGTCTGGTGGAGGTGGCCAACCTGCAGGCCATTCATTCCCTGCCGCATCAACGCTCGCGGGCGCTGCTGGGCGTGGCCAATGTGCGAGGCGCACTGGTTGCCTGTATCTCGCTGGTGGAATTGCTCGGGCTTGATACCGCCAGCGCTGCGGCGCCTTCGGGCCGGATCATGCCGCGGATGCTGATCGTTGCGGCCGAAGGCGGGCCAGTGGTGGTCCCGGTGGATGAAGTCGATGGCATTCACGCCATGGAACAGCAACTGCTGGACGCCGCCTCCGGGCCAGGTGAACACGCCACCGCCCGGTTCACCCGGGGCGTTTTGCAGTGGAAGCAGCGCAGCCTGCGCCTGCTGGATGAAGAGCAGGTGATGTCCGCCGTGAACCGGAGCCTCACATGACCCCCGACTGGATGCGTGACGCTTCGTTGTTCGAACTCTTCACTCTGGAGGCCGAGGCCCAGACTCAGGTCCTGAGCGCCGGGTTATTGGCCCTGGAGCGTAATCCGACCCAGGCCGATCAGCTCGAAGCCTGTATGCGCGCAGCCCATTCCCTCAAGGGCGCGGCGCGGATCGTGGGCGTTGATGCTGGCGTCAGCGTCTCCCATGTCATGGAGGATTGTCTGGTCAGCGCCCAGGAAGGCCGGCTTCACTTGCAGCCCGAACACATCGACGCCTTGTTGATGGGCACCGACCTGCTGATGCGCATCGCAACGCCCGGTGCCAGCAGCGTCGGGCCGTCGGACGTCGACGGCTACGTGGCGCTGATGAACGATCTGCTCACATCCCCGGCCACGGCCACGCCATTGGGCGAACCGCTGTCGGCCGATGAGATGCTGCTGGCCAATGCGCAGCTGCTGTTGGCGGTTTCTCCCGGCTCAGTCCCGACACCCGGAGCGCCGCCCGAGCGCTCTCCGCACGTAGCGCTGCCGATGCCGGTGCCTGAAGCGCCGGAGGCTGAGGCCGATTCTGAGCCTGTGGCTAAAAACGCCGCGCCGCGTCATGAGCAGCGTCCGGCCCAAGGCGGTGAGCGGGTGTTGCGGGTGACGGCCGAGCGCCTGAATAACCTGCTGGACCTGTCAAGCAAGTCGCTGGTGGAAACCCAGCGTCTGAAGCCTTATCTGGCGGCGATGCAGCGGGTCAAACGCTCGCAAAGCGGCACCAGCCGTGCCCTTGACAGCCTCGAAGCGCTGTTGGACGCCTCGGTCGATCCCGACGTTCACAAGGCGCTGGAAGAAGCACGTCGGCTGTTGAGCGAGGCGCAGCATTTGCTGATTCAACAGACCGCCGACCTCGACGAGTTCGGTTGGCAGGCCGGTCAGCGCGCCCAATTGCTTTATGACACCGCTCTGGCCTGCCGCATGCGTCCGTTTGCCGACGTACTGGCAGGGCAGGCGCGGATGGTCCGTGATCTGGGGCGCTCCCTTGGCAAACAGGTGCGGCTTGAGATCGATGGGGAAAAAACCCAGGTCGATCGCGACGTGCTGGAAAAACTCGAGGCGCCGCTGACCCATCTGTTGCGCAATGCGGTGGATCACGGCATCGAATCCCCAGAGCACCGACTGGCCCAGGGCAAGCCGGCCGAGGGGTTGATCCAGCTCAAGGCCTCGCATCAGGCCGGTTTGCTGGTGGTGGAATTGATCGATGACGGCGGCGGTGTCGATCTCGAGAAACTGCGCCGCAGCATCATCGAGCGCAAATTGTCGCCGGTTGAAACAGCTTCGCAGTTGAGCGAAGAAGAGCTGCTCAGCTTCCTGTTTTTGCCCGGTTTCAGCATGCGCGACACAGTCACCGAAGTGTCCGGACGTGGCGTCGGCCTGGACGCGGTGTTGCACATGGTTCGGCAGCTGCGCGGCGGGGTCGAACTGGAACAGCGTGCAGGGCACGGCAGCCACTTTCATATCGAGGTGCCGCTGACCCTGTCGGTGGTGCGCAGCCTGGTGGTGGAGGTGGGCGGCGAAGCCTATGCCTTCCCGCTGGCGCACATCGAACGCATGCGCGATGTGCAGGCCGACGAGATTGTGCAACTGGAAGGGCGTCAGCACTTCTGGCACGAAGGACGGCACGTCGGGCTGGTGGCGGCCAGCCAGTTGCTCAATCGACCGCAAAGCCAGATCGCCGAAGACGTGCTCAAAGTGGTGGTGATCCGTGAGCGCGACGCGGTGTATGGCGTGGCCGTCGAGCGTTTTATCGGCGAGCGCACGCTGGTGGTGCTGCCACTGGACCCCCGGTTGGGCAAGGTGCAGGACATCTCCGCCGGTGCGCTGCTGGACGACGGCTCGGCGGTGCTGATCATCGACGTCGAGGACATGCTTCGCTCGGTGGAGAAACTGCTCAATACCGGCCGTCTGGAGCGCATCGACCGGCGCAATCGTCTGGCCAATGCAGTACCGCGCAAGCGGGTGCTGGTGGTCGATGACTCGCTGACGGTACGCGAGCTGGAACGCAAATTACTGCTGGGGCGTGGCTACGAAGTGGCGGTGGCCGTGGACGGCATGGATGGCTGGAACGCCTTGCGCGCCGAAGATTTCGATTTGCTGATCACCGACATCGACATGCCGCGCATGGACGGCATCGAACTGGTTACGCTGCTGCGGCGCGACAGCCGGCTACAGTCGTTGCCGGTCATGGTGGTGTCGTACAAGGACAGAGAGGAAGACCGTCGTCGCGGGCTGGACGCAGGTGCCGATTATTACCTGGCCAAGGCCAGCTTCCACGACGATGCACTGCTCGATGCCGTCGTGGAGTTGATAGGAGAAGCGCAAGGATGAAGATCGCTATCGTCAACGACATGCCCATGGCCATTGAGGCATTGCGACGGGCCCTTGCGTTCGAGCCGGCGCACGAGGTGATCTGGGTCGCCCGCGATGGCGCGGAAGCGGTCCAGCGCTGCGCCGAGCTGACCCCGGACGTCATCCTCATGGATTTGATCATGCCGGTGATGGACGGCGTGGAGGCGACTCGGCGTATTATGGCGGCCACGCCGTGCGCCATCGTGATCGTGACGGTCGACCGCGAGCAAAACGTGCACCGTGTCTTCGAAGCCATGGGCCACGGCGCGCTGGATGTGGTCGATACCCCGGCCATTGGCGGCGGTAATCCGAAGGAAGCGGCGGCACCGCTGTTGCGCAAGATCCTGAACATCGGCTGGCTCATCGGTCAGCGAGACAGCCGGGTAAAGGCCGCGCCTGCGCCGGTGCGTGAAGCGGTGCAGCGTCGCGGGCTGGTGGCGATTGGATCATCGGCCGGGGGACCTGCGGCGCTGGAAGTGCTGCTCAAAGGGCTGCCCGTGAATTTTCCGGCCGCCATCGTCCTGGTCCAGCATGTGGACCAGGTGTTTGCCGCAGGGATGGCCGAGTGGCTGAGTTCCTCGTCCGGTATGCCGGTGCGGCTGGCCCGTGATGGAGAACCGCCGCAGCCCGGCGAGGTATTGCTGGCAGGGACGAACCACCATATTCGCTTGATGAAAAACGGTACGCTGGCCTATACGGCAGAGCCTGTGAACGAAATTTATCGGCCGTCGATCGATGTGTTTTTCGAAAGCGTGGCCAGCTATTGGAACGGTGATGCAGTGGGCGTTCTGTTGACAGGTATGGGCCGTGATGGGGCACAAGGACTCAAGCTGATGCGTCAGCGCGGGTTTTTGACCATCGCCCAGGACCAGCAAAGTTGTGCGGTGTACGGCATGCCCAAAGCGGCCGCGGCCATTGACGCCGCCAAAGAGATTCGCCCACTGGACACGATTGCGCCTCGCTTGAAAGAGGCATTCAGCCAATGATTTTCCAGGTGAATTCACAGTCCGTCTGTGACCAGGAGACTGTTAATGCATGACTTGCAGTTGCACGACGTGAAGGTGACCGACGAGAACGCCGCGATGGTGCTGCTGGTTGACGATCAGGCGATGATCGGCGAAGCCGTGCGACGCGGGCTGGCCAACGAAGACAACATCGATTTCCATTTTTGCGCCGATCCGCATCAGGCCATCGCGCAGGCGGTGCAGATCAAGCCGACCGTCATTCTGCAGGATCTGGTGATGCCCGGTCTGGACGGGCTGACGCTGGTGCGTGAGTACCGCAACAACCCGATGACCCGCGACATCCCGATCATCGTGCTGTCGACCAAAGAAGACCCCCTGATCAAAAGCGCAGCGTTCGCGGCCGGGGCCAACGATTACCTGGTCAAGCTGCCGGACAACATCGAACTGGTGGCGCGGATTCGCTATCACTCGCGCTCCTACATGACGCTGTTGCAGCGCGATGAGGCTTATCGGGCGCTGCGGGTCAGTCAGCAGCAGTTGCTCGACACCAACCTGGTGTTGCAGCGGTTGATGAACTCCGACGGTCTGACCGGTCTGTCGAACCGTCGGCATTTCGACGAATACCTGGAGCTAGAGTGGCGCCGCGCCATGCGCGAACAGGGCCAACTGTCGCTGATGATGATCGACGTGGATTATTTCAAGGCCTACAACGACAGCTTCGGCCATCTGGAAGGGGACGAAGCACTGCGTCAGGTCGCCAAAGCCATTCGCGCCAGCGGTAGCCGCCCCTCGGACTTGCCGGCCCGCTACGGCGGCGAAGAATTCGCGCTGGTGCTGCCCAACACTTCGCCGGGCGGGGCGCGCTTGCTGGCCGAAAAGCTGCGTCAGACCATCGCCGGGATGAGCATCCCCCACAACGCCCCGGTCGAGGGCTCAGTGTTGACGGTGAGCATCGGCCTGTCGACTGTGGTGCCGCAGGTCGGCAGCCACAGTCGCCAGTTGATCCAGAGCGCAGACCAGGGTCTGTATGCGGCCAAGCACAATGGGCGTAATCAGGTGGTGGTGGGATAGGGCGGACCCGAGGGCCCGCCCTGTTGCTTTTATTGTTGTATCGCCTGATCTGCGGTGTTGTAGCTGAAGGGCCCAACACCCCCGGCCAGTTTGGTTGCATCCAGTTTGATGATGGGAAGCCACAGCCCGCCCGTCCGTGATGCGTATTTTTGTTGATAAACCTTCGCCTCAGGCAGGCCAGTAGCATTCTGGTAGTAGAACGCTTGCAACGGCAACCGCGCAGGGATGCCTGCTGCCCAGACCTTTATCAGTAACTCATTCCAGGTGCTAAATACAGATGTCGGCACGCTGAGCGCGCGCGCTTGTATGGCTACCGCGAATTGAGCTGCACTTTGCGTGCTAAGTGAGCACTGTTGAACGCGGTGAGTCAGCTGTTGGGTGAAGGCATGCCAACTATTGAGTTCTGTTGCGGCTTTGCCGGCACAGGTGCTCGGGTCTGCAACGTTGATGGAGGCTTTTTTAGATGCCTCGACCAGGTCCAGGCTGTCCTGAAGCAGCTTCCTCAGCTCAGGGACTTTTCCGATCAAGTCCGCTAATTCTCGATTTTTTAGCAAGAGATCGCTTGCATCTTTGCCGTTTGCTAGCCGATCAGTCACCTCCTCATTTCCTTTGAGCAGTTCAAACAGTCTTGGATTATCGATGGATAGTTGCACCAAACGGTCGGCAGCGTTGCTAGCCCGTCCAGTTGTAGGCGCAAACCCGCAGCCATATCCGAGTCTTCCTATGTCAGTGGCGCCGTCGTGAGGAAACACGCACAAGTATTCCTGTAGCAGATTTTGCTGGTTAGCCTCATCTCCTGACAGGAACACATAGCCGCTGTTTTGCCATAGATAAGTAACCTTGGAGTCTTTGCGTATGTACGAGAAGGACACTGAGCCTTTGCGTCGCTGTGTGGTGCTAGGGTCCCAGGGGTCGAAGTTTCCGTTGGCTGTACCACGTGTCGTGACACCGTTGCAGTAGTAGGAAGGCCTATTGTTGTCGCAGGTGGCGCGAGTATCTTCAAAGCGAGCATTGAGATCGGCTGCTACCTGTTCCCCCGTGGGTCGAGTATCGACGATCTCCACTGACAGTTTGGGCGACACGGCCAGCTTGCCGTCACCCACGCCTACGCTTGCAGTGACATCAACTGTTTTACCTTTTTCCTGTTTGACTTTGCTGTACGGGATGGTGAACTGCAGAGGACGCGGCGTGGCACCTATTGGCGGGTGCGGCGTGTCATAAACCGGAGTACCTGCCCAGCGAATGCCTGCCGTATGTCCCGTAGCGATGCCTGGATAAGTATAAGTAACCGCGAGGTCTCTGTTGCTCAAGTTGCGCAGGTCAATTTGGCCTGCGCCTGCCGAAGGCACGGTCGGGGCATCGGGTAACGTCTGCAGGCTGATGTGCAGCGGTGCAGGGTCAGAGCGCACAGCCTCTTGCCCGTCGAGTGACGCCTTGTAGGTCAGAATGACCGGCTTGCCCAGGCTGGAAACGACGACAGCGTTAGGTATCGTGAATTGAATAGGATTGGCATCGGGCGTAATTCGTAACGGAGTCGAATAGGGCGTCACACCCTGGCCCTCCCATAGCACTTGCACGATCTGGCCCGAGTCAATGGTTGGGTAATGCACGCTGACAACCAGGTCACCTGCAAGCGCGCCGATGTCCACCTGATTGTCTGGCGAGCCTGGGAGCACGGGTTGAGGCAGGTCGCCGGCCGGAGTGCTGTTTACTACCTTGATGTCCAGTGGAGCGGAAATCACCAACGGGTTGCCGCCGATCCCTACGCTTGCGGTCAGTTTGGGAGTTTGTCCCAGGTCGGTGCTGACAGTTGCGTTGGGGATCTTGAAGATCACACTTCGGGCGCCGCCGCTGACGGTCTGTACCGGCGCCCGATATTGCTGGATGTTACTGGTCCAGAACAATCCTACGGTGTGCCCGTCGGCTACATCGGGGTAGGCCAGCTCGACGGTAGCATCGGCGCCATTGAGCAAGCGAAGATCGAGTTCGCCGTTGATGGCTTCGGCGATGATGGGGGCCGGGACCGAGATGGCTGTAACTCCTGCAACTTGTGTCGTATCAGCTCGGGTGTCCGGCGCAACGTACAAAACGCTCAGCGCAATCAGTGTGAAAATCGGTAAGTATTTCATGTAACCTCCATGTCCTTGCTTGTTGTGGTGATTGATTAACCACAGCTTATTTGTCCAGTATCGTTGTCCAGCAAAGGCACTCTAGATTGATTGGCAATTGAACTTATCGACGTTCGCTATATTCATTTACGCCAGCTTTCAATGACCTGATTGAACGTGCAGTTTTATACAGCGAGCCGCCCCGAAACTTCGACGCGACTTTGTTCTTGAGTTAAAAAGATTCGGGACGTGAGTTTTCCGTCCTCAGGGTTGAACTGCTTGGTCGGTAGGGCTGTAACTGAAGGGCGCGCCTTTAAGTTGCGTGAGGTCCAGTTTGACTACGGGCAGCCAGAGCCCGCCGGTACGCGTTGCATATTTCTGCTGGTAGGCCTTGGCTTCGGCGAGCCCGGTTGGGTTTTTATAGAAAAAAGCTTCCAGCGGTAACTGCCCCGGAACATTCTGATCCCAGACGCTGACCAGCACTTCGTTCCAGGCATCCGGCATATTGGTGAGGCGATTGGCGCGTACCTTCAGGCTGGTCAGGAACTGTTCGGGGTCGTGAGTGCTTAGCGAGCATTGATCCTGCTGCTTGGCCAAGTTGCTGGTAAATGTGTACCAGCCTGATTCGGTAGTGGCGTTGACCTGATCGCAAGTACTTGAATCCGCGATATGGACCGACCTGGGCTGGAAGCCACATCCACCTGCGGGGCGCTGCGGCTGAGCGGTCCATGCGTCATAGGGGTAAACGCAAAGATAATCCAGAGATTTATTCTTGCTGACAGCCTCCTGCTCAGTGAGCACGATGAATCCACTGTTGCGGTAAACATCGCTGACGTAAGCGTCGGCGCGTAGGTAGGAAAACGACACCCCTCCCAACGCGATAGCCTGCGCGCTTGGATTCCAAGGGTCGAAGTTTCCGTTCTGCGTGCCTCGGATCATGACGCCGCTGCAGTAGTAGGCAGGCATCTGCTCCTCGCATTTCTCTCGGGTGGCGGCGTATCTGTCATTCAAACGGCTTGCGAGGTTAACGCCCTCCGGTATAAGCGCATCGGCAGGAGGAAGGTTACCTACGTCCAGGTGAAGCGCCATGGGTATCGATGTCTGTACAGGTATCCCGGCTATTTCAGCGGTGTAGGTGATATCTATTGTTTTACCCAGCTCTCTGGCGAGGATCTCGCGAGGCACATTGAAGGTTAGCGCGGAGGCACCCGTGGTGGTCTGCGCTGCGGTTTTTTAAGGTGGTGTGCCCCCCACGGCAAGCGTCACCTTGTGTGCTGCCGACAGACTGGGGTAAGCCACAGTGAATGGCACTTGCAGCGGCGCTTTGCCGATGTCCAGTGCTCCATCTACGGCGAGCCTGGCCTCTGGTGCAGACAACTGACCAAGCATGATCTTGACATTCAGCGGCTCTGATTTTTGTGCAGGTGCACCCGGAACCTCGACCGTGTAGGTAACGCTGATCGACGTGCCAAAGTTGGGCGCAAGAATGGACTTGGGGATAGTGAATGTCAGCGGCGCGATGGTGCCTGTGGTTTGCATGGCAGTGGCGTAGTTGTTGACTAGTTATAGCGCTGGCCCGTAGACAGCGGGAAGCGGGAAGGTGGGAACAGGTTGAATTGAATCATCACCGTCAATGGCATTGAGGTTTGCGCGGCTGCGCCTGCGATTTCGACGGTGTATGTGAGAGTCGCCGTACTCTCCAAGATCCTTGGCGACGATTTCACGCGGCACATTAAATATCAGTGGCGCTGTACTCGTGGTTGTCTGCGCCGCTGTTTTGTAAACCGTGCTGCCTTGCCAGTTCAGTGTCACTTTTTCTCCGGCGGCGAGACTGGGGAACGCCACTGTGAATGGAACCAGCAGCGGTGCTTTCCCTACATCCAGTTTGCCTCCATCGGCGAGAGGCGCGAGGGGCGGTGGCAATTCATCAAGCATGACCTGCACGGTCAGTGGGTCCGAGGTCAGCATTGGCGCGCCGGGGATTTCCACGGTGTAGGTCACTTCGGCCGTGCTGCCCAGCGTCGCAGCTATCGTCGTTTTCGGGACGTAGAGACCAAGGGTGAAAGGGCGGCGGTGGTCTGGAAAGGGGGCGTGTAGCTGGTGGTGCCTACCCAACACAGCGTGACTTTATGACCTGGACCGAAGCTTGGGTAGTTGACCCTGAAAGGAACGTTGGCAGCGGCCTTTCCAAGGTCCAGGCTGGCGTCTGAGGTCAGTAGGTGCGCAGCAAGCGTCAGTGTTCCTGGCGTTTGTTCGGGAGAGGGCTCGGCTGGCGTCTGCGTAGCTGCATCGCCTACACCGGAAACGGCGCTTTGCGTGTCGGATGGTGCCAGATTACCGGCAATGACATCTGCCGCGGCATACCATAGCAGTGCCATCGTGCAGAGGAAGATGTGCAATAGCGTGCGTGATGATTTCATGTTGGCATCCTTGCCGTGTTGCTCCTGACGTTGAAATGCTGCTTGTTGAAGTATGCAGCTTCAGCAACACCTCGCTAGACAGAATGGCGATAGGCTCAATTGCCATTCGCGTTTACCTCACCTTTGGTTGACCCGATGAACTGCAGCATTGATTGGCTTCATTGCCGACGGTACGCGTGATCCACCACAAGGACTGCGCTATACTCGCCGGCTTTGTGAAAATCGCCTGCGAGTGCTGCCTACCATGGAAATCAACCCGATCCTAAACAGCATCAAGGACCTGTCCGAGCGTTCCGAAACCATTCGGGGGTATCTTTGACTACGATCACAAACATGATCGTCTGACCGAAGTTAACCGCGAGCTCGAAGATCCAAACGTCTGGAACAAACCCGAATACGCACAGAGTCTGGGCCGCGAGCGTTCGCTGCTGGCGCAGATCGTCGACACCCTGGACGAAATGTCCACCGGGCTGGCCGATGCCAAAGACCTGCTGCTGATGTCCGCCGAAGAAGAAGACCAGGCCGCCGTCGATGACGTCGCTGCCGAAGTCGAGCGCCTGCGCGAATCGTTGGAGAAGCTGGAATTCCGTCGCATGTTCAGCGGCGAAATGGACCCCAACAACGCCTACCTCGATATTCAGGCCGGTTCCGGCGGCACCGAGGCTCAGGACTGGGCCAACATCCTCTTGCGCATGTACTTGCGCTGGGCCGACAAGCGCGGCTTTGAAGCCATCATCATGGAATTGTCCGCCGGCGAAGTCGCCGGAATCAAAGGCGCCACCGTGCACATCAAAGGCGAATACGCCTTTGGCTGGCTGCGTACCGAGATCGGCGTACACCGGCTGGTGCGCAAGAGCCCGTTCGACTCCGGCAACCGCCGCCACACCTCGTTCTCGGCTGTGTTCGTGTCGCCGGAAATCGATGACAACATCGAAATCGACATCAACCCGTCGGACCTGCGCATCGACACCTATCGCTCCTCGGGCGCCGGTGGTCAGCACGTAAACACCACCGACTCGGCGGTACGTATTACCCACGTCCCGACCAACACCGTGGTCAGTTGCCAGAACGAACGCTCCCAGCACGCGAACAAAGACACCGCCATGAAAATGCTGCGGGCGCGCTTGTACGAGCAGGAAATCCAGAAGCGCAATGCTGCGTCTCAAGCCGTTGAAGACACCAAGTCCGACATCGGCTGGGGTCATCAGATCCGCTCCTACGTGCTCGACGCCTCGCGGATCAAGGATTTGCGCACCAGCGTTGAACGCAGCGACTGCGACAAAGTGCTCGACGGCGACATCGACGAATACCTGATCGCGAGCCTCAAGCAAGGGCTGTAACGCGACATCACTGTTGCGGGCCGGCACGTCGTCATGATGTTGCCGCCCGCGATCCCTCGTCCAAGTCGAGGGGCAACGAACCTGTGACGGAAAATCAAAAGACATGAGCGACCAACAACTCGACCCGCAAGCCCTGCAACAGGAAGAAAACTCCCTGATCGCCCTGCGCAAGGAAAAGCTTGCCGCCGAGCGCGCCAAGGGTCAGGCCTTCCCCAACGACTTCCGCCGCGACAGCTACTGCAACGACCTGCAGAAACAGTACGTGGACAAGACCAAGGAAGAGCTGGCAGAGGCTGCGATCCCGGTCAAGGTTGCCGGTCGCATCATGCTCAATCGTGGCTCGTTCATGGTGATCCAGGACATGACCGGTCGCATCCAGGTCTACGTCAACCGCAAGACACTGTCCGAAGAAACCCTGGCCTCGGTGAAAACCTGGGACATGGGCGACATCATCGCGGCCGAAGGTACGCTGGCGCGCTCGGGCAAGGGCGATCTGTACGTTGAAATGACCAGCGTGCGTCTGCTGACCAAATCCCTGCGTCCGCTGCCCGACAAACACCACGGCCTGACTGACACCGAGCAGCGCTATCGCCAGCGCTACGTCGATCTGATCGTCAACGAAGACGTGCGCGAAACCTTCCGCGTGCGCTCGCAGGTGATCGCCCACATCCGCAGCTTTCTGATGAAGCGCGACTTCCTCGAAGTCGAAACGCCGATGCTGCAGACCATCCCCGGTGGCGCAGCGGCCAAGCCGTTCGAAACTCACCACAATGCCCTGGACCTGGAAATGTTCCTGCGTATCGCGCCGGAGCTGTACCTCAAGCGCCTGGTTGTCGGTGGCTTCGAGAAAGTGTTCGAGATCAACCGCAACTTCCGTAACGAAGGCGTCTCGACCCGTCACAACCCCGAGTTCACGATGCTTGAGTTCTATCAGGCGTATGCAGACTACGAAGACAACATGGACCTGACCGAAGAGTTGTTCCGCGAGCTGGCGCAGCTGGTTCTGGGCAGCACTGACGTGCCGTATGGCGATAAGGTGTTCCATTTCGGCGAGCCGTTCGTGCGTCTGTCGGTGTTCGATTCGATCCTCAAGTACAACCCCGAGTTGACCGCTGACGATTTGAACGACATCGACAAGGCTCGCGCCATCGCCAAGAAAGCCGGCGCCAAGGTGCTGGGTTTTGAAGGCCTGGGCAAACTGCAGGTGATGATTTTCGAAGAGCTGGTCGAGCACAAGCTGGAGCAGCCGCACTTCATTACCCAATACCCGTTCGAAGTCTCGCCGCTGGCCCGTCGCAACGATGACAACCCGAATGTCACTGACCGATTCGAGCTGTTCATCGGCGGCCGTGAAATCGCCAACGCCTATTCCGAGTTGAACGACGCTGAAGACCAGGCCGAGCGCTTCATGGCCCAAGTCGCGGACAAAGACGCCGGCGACGACGAAGCCATGCATTACGACGCCGACTTCGTACGCGCGCTGGAATACGGCATGCCGCCAACGGCGGGCGAGGGCATTGGTATCGACCGTCTGGTCATGCTGCTGACCAACTCGCCGTCGATTCGCGACGTCATCCTGTTCCCGCACATGCGGCCTCAGGCGTAATTGCTGTGTGAAAAAGCCGCCTGCGTTGGGCGGCTTTTTTTTGGCCGTTCAGTCAGTGTTCAGGCGCCTGCAAGAATGCTATCGCGGGCAAGCGCGCTCCTCTAGGCGATAGCGTTCCCTTGTGGGAGCGCGCTTGCCCGCGAACGCGTCGGTCCAGGCAAGAAAGATTTCGATCCAATCCATTTTTACGTACCGAAGAGGAAAACCTGTCGTGAATCGTACGATCGCTCAAAAGGGCGCCGCAGGCCTGGCAACGGCTGTGGCAGAGAGTGTTCAGTATCAGGGCCGCAAGGCCAGTCGACAGGGAAGCGAACAGCGGCGACAGCAGATCCTCGACGCCGCGATGCGCATCGTCATTCGTGACGGGGTACGTGCAGTGCGTCATCGCGCGGTGGCTGCCGAGGCTGCCGTTCCGTTATCCGCCACCACTTATTACTTCAAGGACATCGACGATCTGCTCACCGATGCCTTCGCCCAATACGTCGAGCGCAGCGCGGCCTATATGGCCAAACTGTGGGCCAACACCGAAGTGGTGCTGCGCGAAATGCTTGCCCGCAATGACGGCAGCCACGTTGCTCGCGCGCGGCTGGCCGATGAAATCGCCCGTATGGCCATGGATTACATCCGCCACCAGTTATTGACCCGTCGGGATCAGTTGATCGCCGAACATGCGTTTCGTCACGAAGCGTTGATCAACCCCAGGCTGGGTGCACTGGTCAGTGCCCACCAGCAGATTTTGCTGCAGGGCAGCAGCCAGTTTCTGGAGGTCATGGGCTCTAAACAGCCCGGTCTGGACGCTCAAGTGTTGACGGGCATTATCTGTCGGATGGAATATCAGGGCCTGCTGAACGGACCACAGCCCCATGCAGATGAAGAAATGCTCGCTATTCTCAGTCGCCAAATGCATCTGGTGCTGGGCACTGCGCAGCCAATAGGCGCGTAAGATCGCTCATTTCAGGAGAACCCGATGAAAGCCTGGCGCGTGTTGCTCGCCTTGTCATTCGCGCTGTTGAGCGGATGCCTGGTGACGTTCAAGGACCCCTTGCCCGCCAATGAAGCCGCCCCGACCAAGCTGTTGGGGACCTGGACCAGCAAAAACGCCTGGGGCGAACCGCTGGAGCTGGAAATCAGCCGGGCCGGAGCCAATCAATACAAGGCCGTCAGTTATCGCAAGGGTGATCGCAAGAACCGCGATGAATACCCTTTCACCGTCGCTCGCCACGGCAGCCGCTGGTATTTGTCGGCCGAGCTGCCCGAGAAATACGGCGCGAACTACGTCATGGCCGGGTTTGAATTGATCGACAACGACGCTTCGGCGGACGAGCTGGTGGTCTACGACCTGGATCTGGATCGCCTGCAACAGCTGGTCGATCAGAAAGTCTTCGACGGGCAGTCCACCGAAACCGAGAAAGGCCCCGGCGTATTGATCACAACCTCGCTGAGCAGCGTATTTGCCTACCTGGACGACCCGGCCAACTCCGATGTATTTCTCAAGGCAGCTCAATACCAGCGTATGACCAAGCAGTAGTGCTGCTAATCAAAAAGGAATGTTGAGTGGACGAATACCAGTTAACCATTCGCGCGTTATCCGACCGTATCGTCGTGGCGCAGACGCCCATCCGTGTGCTCGATGCGGTGAAGTGGGACGACTCCATCAAGCAGGATTTCCTGGCGGGCAAAGGCAAGAAAATGCCCGCCGTTGACCGTGCGTATTACGAAAATCGGCCGTTGGGTTTCGATTCTGGAGCTGCCAAGCTGGAATTCCAGAACATCGAGCGCGACATCACTCGCCAATTGGGCCAGTTCAACCCGGTCGGGCAAATCATGCGGCGCATGTGCAAGGAATACCGCATGGTGATCCGCATGCTTGAAGCTCGCGGTACGCCGGATTTCGGGCTCATTTCCCAAGAGCTTTACGGCTCGGCGTCCGATGCGTTTCACGCCGGCGACCCGACTTTGGCCGATCTTGGGCTGATGCTTTCGGACTATCTGAACAACATTGCCGGTCGTGGCGATTTGAAAGACGAACCCAAGACCCTCACGGCCAAGGACGCCGTGCAGTTGCTGCAAAGCCGGTTGAATCGGGTATTTGGTGAAGCCGAAGGCACGATTCGGGTGTTTGAGTCTGATGGCATCGTGGCGGACGCGGCCGCGGGCGCTGACTACATCAAGATCCGCAGCGACGCGATGTTCAATGAGCGTGACGTGCGCGCACTGGAAGTCCACGAAGGCCTGGTGCACGTCGGCACCACACTCAACGGGCAGAACCAGCCGATCTGCACCTTTCTGGCCAAGGGCCCGCCGTCGTCCACAGTGACCCAGGAAGGCCTGGCGATCCTCATGGAAGTCATCGCGTTCGCGTCCTATCCCAGCCGCCTGCGCAAGCTCACCAACCGCACCCGCGCCATTCACATGGCCGAGGAGGGCGCGGATTTTCTGCAGGTGTTCGAGTTCTATCGCGAGCAAGGTTTTGGCATGCAGGAAAGCTACGGCAATGCCAGTCGGGTATTCCGCGGTTCGGTGCCTGATGGTCTGCCCTTCACCAAGGACTTGTCCTATTTGAAGGGTTTCATCATGGTCTACAACTACATCCAGCTGGCTGTGCGCAAAGGCAAACTGGAGCAAGTGCCGCTGTTGTTCTGCGGCAAGACGACCCTGGAAGACATGCGAACCCTCAGGCAATTGGTGGACGAGGGGCTGGTGGTCGCACCCAAATACCTGCCCGAACAGTTTCGCGACATGAACGCGCTGTCGGCATGGATGTGCTTCTCCAACTTCCTCAATCACCTGAGCCTGGACCGGATCGAAGCGGATTATTCCAATATCCTGTGATGCCGCGCTTTGTACGCACTCTGTATGAGCGAACTTGTTCGCGAGGCGTTGGACCTGAAAAACCGCTTCGGCAGTCTCGCCAACAAGTTGGCTGCTACAGGGGGGCGTTGGGGATGTAATGTCTGTAGGAGCGAACTTGTTCGCGAGGCGTTGGACCTGAAAGACTACGTCGGCAGTCTCGCCAACAAGTTGGCTGCTACGGAGTCCAGCGGTTATGCGGGATCGATATTCAAATAAAAAAGGAATCGGCTTGAAGTCACTCATTACCCTCGCGCTGGCGTTGCTCCTCTCTGGTTGCAGCAGCCTGTTGTTCTACCCGGAACCGGGCCTGCCGCTGACCCCCGACAAAGCTCATCTGCAATACCGCGACGTCAACCTGACCGCCGTCGATGGCACCCACCTGCGCGGCTGGTTCTTGCCTGCCAAAGAGGGGGTGCCGGTCAAAGGCACGGTGCTGCACCTGCACGGCAACGGCGGCAATATGTCGTGGCATCTGGGGGGGACGTGGTGGCTGCCTGAAGAGGGCTATCAAGTTTTGCTGGTGGATTATCGCGGCTATGGATTGTCCGAAGGCGAGCCAGGCCTGCCAGCAATTTATCAGGACATCGACGCCGCATTCGACTGGCTGAACACAGCGCCCGAGGTGCAAGGCAAACCGCTGGTAGTGTTGGGCCAGAGCATCGGTGGCGCGCTGGCCGTGCATTATCTGGCTGAGCATCCGCAGCAGCGTGCCCGGGTCAAGGCGCTGGTGCTCGATGGTGTGCCAGCGAGCTATCGTGAGGTCGCGCGCTATACCCTGAGCACGTCCTGGCTGACCTGGCCGTTCAAGCGTCCGCTGTCTTGGGTGATTCCAGATGCAGACAGCGCCATCAACGGCCTGCCGAAGCTGGCGGGTACACCCATGCTGTTGTTCCAGAGTCTGGACGACACGCAAGTGCCGCTCTACAACGGCATCAGCCTGTATCAGGCCGCGCCGCCGCCGCGGGTGCTGCAGCTGACCCGAGGCGCCCATGTGCAGACCTTCGCAGATCCTACCTGGCGCCAAGTGATGATCCGTTATCTGGATGACCCGCAGCACTTCAATGGCCTGCGCCGTCTGGCGGAGGTGCCCAATTACCCTGACGCTGCCAAACCGAACGCTTCGCCTTCTACCGAGACGCCGCAATGACCGAAGAACGCAATGCCATCCCTCTGATCATCACCGGTATAGGCTGCATCCTCGGGACGGTCGGGGTCCTCTGGTACTACGGTTATCTGCATTTCGCCAAACCTGAAGACGCCCTGTTGCTGGACCAGTTCACCCTGCTCAAGACCGTGCCGGGCGAGGACTACAAAGTCGCGCTGGAGCCCGCCGCGCAGGTGGCGCAGTGCATCGACGGCGTGTTGGTGCTGTTCGATACCGAGCAGAAGGGTCTGAGCGGTGTGCTGATCAACAGCAAAAAGCAGGCAGTGCGTTGCATGGGGCAGGAGACGCCGCAGCAGTTGTTGCCGTGACCTTTGCGCCTACGCCTCACGACTTATAGTGCAGACGGGTGAAAACCTGTTGGAGCGAGGCTTGCCCGCGAAGCTGTCAACCGGGATGCGTCTGACACTGCGCGTCGCTAACTTCGCGGGCAAGCCTCGCTCCTACAAAAGCGACGCGCTAGACCCACGGAAAAAGCCCCGCCTGTTATTCACAGGCGGGGCTTTGTCTTACAGCGTCAGTCGATTACTGCATCGAAGTACGCGGTGCAACCGGCTGGTTGTCATTGGAAATGGTCACTTCCACACGACGGTTCATGGCACGGCCCGAAGCGCTGGTGTTATCAGCTACCGGGTATTCCTTGCCATAACCCTGGGACACGATGCGCTCAGGACCTACACCCATTTTGACCAGAGCCATACGCACGGAATTAGCGCGACGCTCCGACAGGGACTGGTTGTAAGAGGCCGAACCGCTGCTGTCGGTATAACCCTCGACGATCACCTTGCGATCAGGGTTTTCCTGCAGGAACTGGGACAGCTTGTTGACGTTGACCAGACCGCTGGATTTCAGCTCGGCTTTGTTCAGGTCAAACAGCACGTCGCCGAAAGTCACCAGCGTACCGCGTTCGGTCTGCTTGGCGTTCAGGCTGTTCTGCAGGGCTTTGATCTGTGCATCGCGGGCGTCCAGACGCGCTTGAGCACGTTGGGCTGCGGCGTTTTTCAGATCGCCTTCGGCGGTTTTCAGATTGATGGTCTGCTTGGCCAGCTCAACGCGCTGGTTAGTCAGATAAGCCAGCTGATCGACTTTTTTCTCGTCGTCATTGTGGCGATAGGCAGCGTCTGCCTTGTCCAGCCACTCGCTGGCGTCTTTGGTTTCCAGGGCCGCCAGTTGGCTGGCTTTCGGGTTGCTTTGCAGCGCGGTGTAGTTGGTGCGCGCTTGTTCCAGGTTCACGTTAGGTGGAGTGGAGCAAGCAGCCAGACCAACACTCAGGGCCAGCAGGGCAGGAATAAGTACTTGTTTACGCATAATAGGTTCGTCCTTTAAATCAATGGCCAATGCTTGAGGGGCGCAGGGTTACTGGCTGACAGGCTGGATCTGACGCATGCCGTCTTCACGCAGCTCATTGACACCCTGACGCGCGTCTTGCACAGCTCTTTGAGCTTTGGCGGCCTGAGCCTTACGCTCGGCTACGCGAGCATCCCATTCGGCTTGCTCGGCATATTTGCGGGCTTCGTCGTATTTCTTTTCCTGCATGGCCAGTTCAGATTGCTTGAACTTGTCCTGCGCCGACTTCATTTCCACTGGAGCAAATTCAGTACCGCCGGCGGTCACTGCGGCGTTGACCGCCGATTGGGTGACTGCGTACTGCTCAGAAGGCGGGTTACCCGCACAACCGGCGAGGATAAAGCTGGTACCGAGAGCCAGCGCGGCCAGTTTGAGCCCGCGCAGGCTATTGAACTTGGTTTTGGCAGTGCTGGTATTCATGGTCATCAACTCCATTGTGTAACTCCTGAAAACTTTAGTTTTTCCAAGACAGTCATTGAGCCTGTAGAGGTCTGACCCAAAGGCCTCGATCCTCTGCCATCTGTCGGCTTTTTCTGTAATGGCTAACTGCTCGGACCTGCGCGGTTTTTGAATAGTTCAGCCTCTTTCATGAACAATCCGCGGGGACTTGTTTCGCGTTGTAAAATTGACGCCTCTAAATTGACACAAAAAAATACACGCCAACCCCGGTCTAGAGGGGCTGGCGTGCATTATCTTTGTTTTAGAAACGACGTCGTAATCAGTGCTGTTGGCTGTCTTGCTGATCGGTCAAATCCTGCAGATATCGCTTGGACAACTCCAGAAAACGAGGGGTGGGGCCCACGTCCTCATACAGCGGATCGCCTTCTTCATCCGTTGCCACCACATGCGACCCCTTCACGTACGGGAAGCTTGCTTCCAGCTCCTCCAGCGCAGCGCCGATCAATTCACCCAGAAGTTCTTCGGGAACGCGTTTGGGGTACATCTCTGCGATCGCGGCCAGACGCGCAGCTGCCTCGACGTCCAGATGGACCTCATAACCGGTCTTGGTCAGGCGACCTTTGGCGGTCTGTTCCCAGTGATTGGCGAGTTCGCGAATTTTCATACTGACCTCTTCAAAGACCCGCGTGATGGCGGGTACGAGCAAGTATTGGAGCCCTCGTGGGGTTCATGGATGAGCCTAGCTGGATCTTGGCAGTCGGCAGGCCTTGTGTGAATTTGTTGCGCTATGCACAGTAGATAGAGACGGATTTTGCGCGCGCGTTCAGTTTCGACCTGGCTCAGGCTGAACCGTCCCTGAATAAGAACGCTAAGGAGAAGGGCTACATGGCTGATATAGATGCACGTTTGCGCGAGGACGTTCACCTGTTGGGCGAGCTGTTGGGCAATACGATCCGCGATCAACGCGGCGCCGATTTTCTCGAGAAAATCGAGCGCATCCGCAAGAGTGCCAAAGCAGGGCGACGCAGTTCGACCCAGAGCACCGAGCAGTTGAGTTCTAACCTGGAGAGCCTGAGTGAAGACGAGCTGTTGCCCGTTGCCCGCGCCTTCAATCAATTCCTCAACCTGGCCAATATCGCCGAGCAATATCAGCTCATCCATCGCCGCGACGACAGCAAGCCGCTGCCGTTTGAGTCCCGAGTCCTGCCAGAACTGCTGGAGCGGCTCAAGCAAGCCGGTCATGCGCCCGAAGCCCTCGCACGGCAAATTGGCAAGCTGGAAATAGAACTGGTCTTGACCGCCCACCCGACCGAGGTGGCGCGGCGCACGCTCATCCAGAAATACGACGCCATTGCCGCGCAGCTGGCCGCACTGGATCACCGTGATCTGAACAAACAGGAGCGCGCGAAGATCACCGAGCGCTTGCAGTTGCTGATCGCCGAAGCCTGGCATACCGAAGAAATCCGCCGCACCCGCCCGACCCCGGTCGATGAAGCGAAGTGGGGATTTGCCGTGATCGAAAACTCACTGTGGCAGGCCATTCCCAATTACTTGCGCAAGGCTGACAAAGTCCTGCACGCGGCCACCGGCCTGCATCTGCCTCTGGAAGCTGCGCCGATTCGCTTTGCCTCATGGATGGGCGGCGACCGCGACGGCAACCCGAATGTAACCGCTGCAGTAACCCGTGAAGTGCTGCTGCTGGCGCGCTGGATGGCGGCCGACCTTTACCTGCGTGATGTCGATCAGCTGGCTGCCGAATTGTCGATGCAGCAGGCCAACCAGGCGCTGCAAGCATTGGCCGGCGACAGCGCCGAACCCTATCGCACGGTGCTCAAACAGCTGCGCGAACGTCTGCGCGCGACCCGTAATTGGGCCCATGCCTCGCTTGCGGTCACCCAGCCTGCGCCGGACGCGGTATTGCACAGCAATCGCGATCTGCTTGATCCGTTGCAGTTGTGCTATCAGTCGCTGCATGAGTGCGGCATGGGCGTGATCGCCGATGGGCCGCTGCTCGACTGCCTGCGCCGCGCCGTGACCTTCGGTTTGTTCCTGGTGAAGCTGGATGTGCGTCAGGACTCAACCCGACACAGTTCGGCGATGACCGAAATCACCGATTACCTGGGCCTGGGCCGTTACGAAGATTGGGACGAAGAGGCCCGGATCGAGTTTTTGCTGCGCGAATTGGGTAACCGCAGGCCGCTGCTGCCGAGTCATTTCAAGCCGGCTGCGGACACTGCTGAAGTATTGGCAACCTGCCGTGAAGTGGCGGCGGCGCCCGCTGCATCGCTGGGGTCGTACGTCATCTCGATGGCGGGTGCCGCATCGGACGTCCTGGCCGTGCAATTACTGCTCAAAGAGGCCGGGTTACAGCGGCCGATGCGGGTGGTGCCACTGTTCGAAACCCTGGCTGACCTGGATAACGCAGGTCCGGTGATCGAACAATTGCTGAGCTTACCCGGCTATCGCTTGCGTCTGCACGGGCCGCAGGAAGTCATGATTGGCTATTCCGATTCGGCCAAGGATGCGGGCACTACAGCGGCGGCGTGGGCGCAGTACCGAGCCCAGGAAAAACTGGTAGAAATCTGCCGCGCCCAGCAAATCGAATTGCTGTTGTTCCATGGCCGCGGCGGCACCGTGGGGCGTGGCGGCGGTCCTGCCCACGCGGCCATTCTGTCGCAGCCGCCCGGGTCAGTGGCGGGGCGTTTCCGCACCACCGAGCAGGGCGAGATGATCCGCTTCAAATTCGGGCTGCCGGACATCGCCGAGCAGAATCTCAATCTGTATCTGGCCGCCGTGCTGGAAGCGACCCTGCAACCGCCGCCCATGCCGGAACCGGCCTGGCGCGCGATGATGGATCAATTGGCCGGTGACGGCGTGGCGGCCTATCGCGCAGTCGTGCGCGAGAACCCTGAGTTCGTTGAGTATTTCCGTCAGGCCACGCCTGAGCAGGAATTGGGGCGTCTGCCATTGGGCAGTCGTCCGGCCAAGCGTCGAGAGGGTGGCGTCGAAAGTCTGCGCGCCATCCCGTGGATATTCGCCTGGACCCAGACGCGCCTGATGTTGCCGGCCTGGCTGGGCTGGGAATCGGCGTTGAGCAAGGCGCTGGAACGCGGAGAAGGCGATGTGCTGGCGCAGATGCGCGAGCAGTGGCCGTTTTTCAGAACCCGCATCGACATGCTGGAAATGGTGTTGGCCAAGGCGGACAGTGACATTGCCCAGCTGTATGACGAACGTCTGGTGGAACCGGGCTTGCAACATTTGGGGGCGCATTTACGCGACTTATTGTCGCAGGCGTGCAAGGTGGTGTTGGGTTTGACCGGGCAGGATCAATTGCTTGCGCACAGCCCCGAAACCCTGGAGTTCATCAGTTTGCGTAACACCTACCTGGATCCCCTTCATCTATTGCAGGCCGAGTTGCTGGCACGTTCGCGTACTCAGGATGCCACCCTGGAAGGTCCGCTTGCGCAGGCGCTGCTGGTGTCTGTCGCCGGGATCGCTGCCGGTTTGCGCAACACCGGTTGAGGCCTGAAGGTCGCAACAGGCAGACGCGCCCCGGGATTCGCGGCGCAAGGATGACCGGGAACGGCGCATCTCTATAAGGTTGCGCCACGTCATACCCGACCACTGAACGCCAGCAAGCTACCGATTTGTCTCAGGTTACTGCGACTTTCGGCGGCTTGTGCCGCCTGTGTCGGCTGTGTATCTTGATCAGCCTTTGGCCGTTGGGTCAGTATTTCTTTTTTTAAGATTGGCCCCACGAGGCGAATCCGACGACATCTTTATAAAAATTGAGGAGCACAACAATGCGCGTGATTCTGCTGGGAGCTCCCGGGGCCGGAAAAGGTACTCAGGCAAAGTTCATCACCGAAAAATTCGGTATCCCGCAAATTTCCACTGGCGACATGCTGCGCGCAGCAGTCAAGGCCGGAACCGAGCTGGGCCTGAAGGCCAAGAGCGTCATGGACAGCGGCGGTCTTGTGTCCGACGACCTGATCATCGGCCTGATCAAGGATCGCCTGTCAGAACCTGATTGCGCCAATGGCGTGCTGTTTGACGGCTTCCCTCGCACCATTCCTCAAGCCGAAGCACTGCTGGCTGCCGGTCTGACTATCGATAACGTGGTCGAAATCAAAGTCGATGACGAAGAGATCGTTCAGCGTATTTCCGGTCGTCGTGTTCACGAAGGGTCGGGCCGCGTTTATCACCTGATCTACAATCCGCCGAAGAACGAAGGCGTCGACGATGTGACCGGCGAGCCGCTGGTACAGCGCAAGGACGACGTTGAAGCCACCGTGCGTCATCGCCTGTCGGTCTACCACTCGCAGACCAAGCCGTTGGTGGATTTCTACGAGAAGCTCGAAACCAAGAACGGCAAGCCAAAGTGCAGCCATATCGAAGGCGTGGGTTCTGTTGAAGCCATCACCGCCAAGGTGCTTGAAGCGTTGAGCTGATTAGTCGCCTGAACGCAGTGAACGACGGCCCGCTTGCGGGCCGTAGTTGTTTATAATGCGGCACTTTTTTGCACACACCTGGAAACACTGATGAGCACCTTGCTGGCCCTGGATACCGCCACTGAAGCCTGTTCAGTGGCTTTGCTGCACGACGGCAAAGTGCTGACTCACTACGAAGTGATCCCGCGCCTGCATGCCCAGCGCCTGTTGCCGATGATCAAAGACCTGCTGGCCGAAGCCGGTATCGGCCTGTCGGCGCTGGACGCCATCGCTTTCGGTCGGGGACCTGGCGCTTTCACGGGCGTGCGGATCGCCATTGGCGTGGTTCAAGGCCTGGCGTTCGGTCTGGACCGTCCGGTATTGCCGGTGTCGAACCTCGCCGCGTTGGCTCAGCGGGCCTATCGCGAACACGGCGTCATGCAGGTGGCGGCCGCCATTGATGCACGTATGGATGAGGTTTATTGGGGTTGCTATCGCAATGCGTCCGGGGAAATGCGTCTGGTGGGCAACGAAGCCGTGCTCCCACCTGAGCATATCGCGTTGCCAGGGGATGCGAGCGGCGACTGGTTCGGTGCCGGAACCGGCTGGGGCTATGCCGAGCGCATGCCCGTGACCCTGATCGGCGCCGATGCAACCATGCTGCCTCACGCGCAGGATCTGCTGATGTTGGCCAACTTCGCCTGGCAGCGCGGCGAAGCCATTGTCGCTGACCATGCGCAGCCGGTTTATTTGCGTGATAAGGTCGCGACCCCCAAAGCCCGATAACAGCAGGTTTCGTAGAAGTCCCGTTGGAGCGAGGCTTGCCCGCGAAGCTGACGACACCGACCTGGATCGGTGTTGAACAGCGAGAGCTATCGCGGCAAACGCACCCTTACAGATAGCCGCGTACGCAACATCCGGAAGCCAGGTCACACAAATCACTACCGTTCGGCGACAAAAGCCTCATTTCCGCCCGGTGGCTTTAAACGTTTTGTAATAACTGTGGTCTAGTTAACGTTCACGGGTTTGCTTAACGCCATCACGTGAGATTAAATTGCCACTACAAGACGCCGAGTAAGTATCGATGCGCATCAATGGTCCCTCACAACAGTCGTACCCGATCAAACGCAAGCCCCGCAAAGGCTCTGCGCAGGTCGACGCGAGCTTTGAAGAAGTGGACAGCGACATCGAAGTGGTCGCGCAGCAGCCTCGTCGTCAGACCGGCAACACTGCAAACGTGCCGGCCCGCCAGCAAGATATTATCTTTCCCCGCGCCATGAGCGCCCGAGTTGCCCACGCCCTGAGCAGCTATCTGACGACTTCCACGTTCGTCGATTGGGACCTTGAGGTTTCAGGACTCGATTTGCACGTTTGAACGTCGCCAATCCGCCTTATTACATCGGTTGTCCGTCCTGGAGCGAAAACGCCTGGCGCCAGTCGTTGTACCCTGAAGACGCCCGTAGCACCGATTTCCTCGGGCTTTACGCCCAAGTGTTCAACGCCGTCGAAGGCAATACCACTTTCTACGCAAGCCCTGCGCCGAGCACGGTGCAACGCTGGGCTGACACGTTGCCCGAACACTTCCGAATCACTGCCAAATTCCCCCGTGACATCAGCCACGGCGGCGATTTGCGTGATCACCTGGTCGCCCTCGAAGATTTCGTCCAACTGCTGGCGCCGCTGGGTGCGCGCGTGGCGCCGTTCTGGCTGCAGCTGTCCGCAAGCTTCACGCCCTCGCGACTGGGCGAGCTGGCGGCATTCATTGATGCGCTGGAACGACCACTGGCGGTAGAGGTGCGCAATCTGGCGTTCTTCGAAAAGGGCGACGACGAGAAACAGCTCAATCGTTTATTGCTCGACCGTGGTGTCGAGCGCATCTGTCTGGACTCCCGCCCGCTCTTCAGCTGCGTTTCCACCGAACCCGCCGTGCTGCACGCACAATCGAAAAAGCCCAAGGTGCCGCCACGTCCGGCTGCGCTGACTCAGTTTCCCCAGGTGCGGTTCATTGGTCATCCGCAGCTTGAGGCCAACGACAGTTTTGTCGCGCAATGGGCGCAGAAAGTTGCTGGCTGGATTGAAGAAGGGCGCACGCCTTATGTGTTCCTGCACACCCCGGATAACATTCAGGCGCCTGATCTGGCGCGACGCTTTCATGGGCAGTTGATGAAGTTGTTGCCCGGCCTTCCCCCGTTGCCGGTACTGGATCGTGGGCCAGAGATCGAGCAGCTGGGCTTGCTGTAGGCAACGATTGGCAACGTTTAGCGCTGAACTCTTGCGTAGGAATCTGCACTACTCTTTGTCATCCCTATCCCTACTCCCGATCCTCAGAGGCCAGTTCCATGGAACCCTCACAGCTAATCCGCGCACAAACCTTCCAGGCGCTGCATAAGCGCGACGGGGCATTCGTCATCCCCAATCCGTGGGACGCAGGCTCTGCCAAAATGCTCGCCTCCATGGGTTTTGAAGCGCTGGCGACTACCAGTGCGGGCCTGGCGTTTGTTCTGGGCCGGGCGGACGCTGAAGGCGCTATCAGCCGCGATGAATCGCTGGCCAACGTAGTCAGTATCGTCGCCGCCACCTCGCTGCCTGTGGCGGCTGATCTGGAAAACTGCTTCGCCGACACCCCCGAAGGCTGCGCCGAGACGCTGTTGAAAGCCGCGGCCACGGGCATCGTCGGGGGTTCAATCGAAGACGCCAGCGGCCACCCGGATGATCCGATTTATGACTTCGAGTTGGCAGTTGCGCGCGTCAAAGCAGCGGTAGATGCCGTGCGCAGTTTGCCGTTTCCTTTCATGCTGACGGCGCGGGCCGAGAATCTTCTGCACGGCCGGATGGATCTTCGCGACACGATCAAGCGCCTTCAGGCCTATGCCGACGCAGGTGCCGACGTTTTGTATGCGCCCGGTTTGCGCACCCGCGAAGACGTCATTGCCGTAGTCCGCGCCGTCGCGCCGAAACCGGTGAACGTGTTGATGGGCCTTGGCGGCGTGACGCTGTCGGTGGCGGATTTAAGTGAGTGCGGGGTCAAGCGCATCAGCGTCGGATCGTCACTGGCTCGTGCAGCGTGGGGCGGTTTCTACCGCGCCGCCGAGGAAATCCGCAGCGCCGGTACATTCAATTATGCCCAGGACGCACTGCCGTTCGATCAATTGAACACGTTGTTCAAAGGTTGACGGTGCGCGGTTCGTGGCTATTTCTTTTGTTGGTGTTGGCTTGTGCGGGCGCGGTGTTTTCGGTCTGGCGCGGCTGGCTGGACGTTCCGCCGCGCTGGAATCCCTGGGCGCCGCTGGACGTGCGCGATATGCCGAATCTTCTGACCTCCTACAAACTGTCCAGGCTGCAGAATGATCCTGAGCTGTGTGATCAGGCACTGCGTACCTCGTCCCTGCGTTTCAGTCATCAGGCCGACAGCGCAGCCGATGCGAAATGTCCGCTGATCAATGCGCTGCGGGTCCAGGGCGGCGATGTGGCGCTCAGCAGCAGTTTCCTCGCCAGTTGTCCGTTGGCGGTGGCCTACGCGCTGTTCGATATTCACGCGCTGCAACCGGCTGCGCAGCAAGTGTTCGGGCAGAAGGTGACGCAGGTCGATCACCTTGGCAGCTTCGCCTGTCGCAATGTCTATAACCGCTCCGAGGGACGACTCAGCCAACATGCCTCCGCCAACGCGCTGGATATCGCCGGGTTTCGGCTAGCAGACGGGCGAAGGATTTCGGTGCTTAAGCAGTGGAAAGATACGGGCGACGAGGGGCGATTTCTGCGGCTGGTGCGCGATGGGGCCTGTAAGAACTTCAACACCGTGCTCAGCCCCGACTACAACGCCGCGCACCGCAATCACTTTCACCTGGATATGGGCGGGTGGCGGGTTTGCCGGTAGCTGGAGATCACATAACTCTAGGAGCGAATTTGTTCGCGAGGCAATTTCGAGTGTGACGGTGAAGCCGCTTCTCTGTAGGAGCGAACTTGTTCGCGAGGCAATTTTTCGAGTGACGCCGAAACCGCTCCTCTGTAGGAGCGAACTTGTTCGCGAGGCAATTTTGGCGTTTACCCCGGATGTCGTCTCGCCAACAAGCTGGCTCCCACAGAAGTCAGCGTCGAATGTATGAACGGCGCGCGGGGTGCCCGAAATCAAGCAGCCTGACGCAAATTCTGCAGCACAATCGGCCGCGCCCAGCCGTTGTCGAAATCAAGATTGCGCTGTTGTTCGATCATCTCATTCAGGCTCAAGGGCTCGGCAGGCTTGTCGGCCAAGTCCCATTCCAGCTCGGCGATGGGCAGAAACAATGGACGAGGCTGCGGACCTGGGCCGGGTACGACGCTGTCGTCATAGGGTGCCAGCACTGTCGGGCGCACCCAATTGCTGTCGAACTCCAGATTGCGTTGCTGTGCGATCAGCTCACCGGCGCTGAACGGCTCGGCAGGTTTGTCGGCCAGATCCCACTCAAATTCGGCGATGGGCAGGAACAGCGGTTCTGGCGGGTTGCGTTCAGTATCGTGCACCGCGAGCTCGCGTTGATCGACGATTTTGCCCAAGGTTTTCGCCCCAGCGACCGGCTCCCCAGTCATGCTGTCCATCGCTGCTTCGATGGGCAACGGCGGCGCGTCGGCTGCACTGTCCTCGACCTGCTGCGCCATCGCCCGAGCGAATGCATCCTGCCAGAGCTGCGTGATGCCGCTCAGAGTCTGGGTATTGCGTACGCTGTAGTCACCGGCGTACGTCAAGTAACCTAGGGAGGATGATTGCTGAATGTCTGACATTGGGCTCAGTACATACCGTGGGTTCTGGCAAAATGCCGGATACTTTGGTTATCGGCAGTCATTGCCAATCATTAAGAAAATTTGAGCGTGTGGACACAATGAGTGAGCAACAAACGGGCAGTCGCATTCGGGTCCAGGCATTGACTGTCGAGGGGCAGGCGCAGGCCGAACAATGGGCGCAGCGCCTTGGTCTGCCACTGGAAGACGCCGAGGCCGATTTTGCCCTGCAAGTGACCGACGCCGGTTTGCAGTTGCAGCAGTTGGGCGATGACGTGCCGGGCGCCGTTCGGGTTGATTTCGTTGAGGGCGCCGTGGCCCACCGGCGATTGTTCGGTGGCGGCAGCGGGCAAATGATCGCCAAAGCCGTAGGTATTCAGCCCGGGGTTCGTCCGAAGGTTCTTGATGCGACCGCGGGTCTGGGCAAGGACGCATTCGTGCTGGCAAGCCTTGGATGCGAGATGAGCCTCATCGAACGCCAACCGATCATCGCGGCGTTACTGGAAGACGGACTGGCGAGGGGGCGCAGGGACCTTGAAGTGGGCTCGATCATCAGCCAGATGCGCCTGTTGACCGGTAATTCCATCGAGTTGATTCGCAACTGGGAGGGCGAGGCGCCGCAGGTGATCTACCTTGATCCGATGTTTCCTCATCGTGAAAAAACGGCGTTGGTGAAAAAGGAAATGCGCCTGTTCCGGCCTCTGGTCGGCGACGACATGGACGCCCCGGCGTTGCTCGAAGCAGCACTGGCGCTGGCGACTCATCGGGTGGTGGTCAAACGCCCGCGCAAGGCGCCGTGTATCGATGGGCCTAAACCGAGTTATGCGCTGGACGGCAAGTCCAGCCGGTATGACATCTATCCGAAGAAGGCGTTGAAGAGCATCTGAGTTGTGGCGCTTGCTCGCGATGCTCTATGGGGTATCCGGACGATGCGGCGGAAGTACTGGCCTCATCCTGAGCAAGCTCCCTCCCACATTGACGGTGGTCAGGATGAAGCAGATCACGCCCGATAAGCCCGCAAAAACAACCGCACCACGTCCTGCACATGCCGCTCGGCCGCCTCGTCGTCCGGCAATTCGCCGCAGCCGATCAGCAGTCGAAAATTGCACGCGCCCTTCACCAGGCTCAGAAAATGTTCGCCTGCGCTTGCCGGCGAATCGAAGTGCAGGCCCTCGGTGTCGTTGACCCGTGTGAGAAAGCGTTCCATCTCGTGAAGAATTCGCTGCGGACCCGCCTCGAAAAACACCCGTGACAGCGTTGGGTCCTGACTGCCCAAAGCAATCATCAAGCGGTGCAGCTCCAGCGATTCCGGGCTGTTGATCAAGGTCTGAAACCCCCTCGCAATACCCAGCAACACTTTCTCCACCGGTACATCCAGCGGCAGGTCCACGAACAGCTCGGGCACCTGCTCCTCACAGCGTGCCACCACCGCTGCGGAGAACAGCGTCTCCTTGTCGGTGAAATGGCTGTAGACCGTGAGCTTGGAAACTCCGGCTTCGGCCGCAACCGCGTCCATGCTCGTGCTCGAATAGCCGTTGCGCACGAACAGGTTTTTCGCCGCGTCGAGAATCGCCTGGCGCTTGACCAGGTCCTTGGGGCGACCAGGGCCGGAGGGCGAAGTCGAGTCGATCATGGGTTGGTCAGGCATGTTCATTTCAATAGTGGACTGGTCAGTTTGGTAATTTTTAATATACTCGGCAGTACAATTATTCCAAGCCCTCCTTGCGCAGGTCTCACATCATGTTTCGCGATGCTTTGTTCCTCGCCGTCTCCATCAGCCTGGCGTCATTTCTGACAGCCTGCGATCAGGAAGTTTCAGTCCCCGCCACCGTGCGCCCGGCCATGGTAGTGCAACCACAGCCCACCGCCCAATCGATGGACAGCTATCCCGGTGAAGTACGTGCCCGGTTCGAGCCGGACCTGGCATTTCGAATCCCCGGCAAAGTCAGCAAGCGTCTGGTGGAAGAGGGTGAGCGGGTCAAGGCCAACCAACCGCTGGCAGAGCTCGATGCCCAGGATGTACGCCTGCAACTGGAGGCCACGCGCGCTCAAGTGGCCGCCGCCGAAGCCAATCTGCAGATGGTCCGTTCCGAGCGTGATCGCTACAAGACGCTGATGGACAAGCAGATGGTCAGCAAATCCCAGTACGACAATGCCGAAAATCTCTACCGCGCCGGTGATGCGCGCCTCAGACAACTCAAAGCGGAGTTCACGGTGGCCGGTAATCAAACCGGTTACGCCGTGCTTCGTGCCTCTCAAGACGGCGTGGTTGCCAAGCGCCTGGTAGAAGTCGGGCAAGTAGTGGCGGCGGGGCAAACGGTGTTCACACTGGCAGCCGACGGCGAGCGTGAAGTGCTGATCAGTCTGCCGGAGCAAAATTACGGTCGTTTCAAAATTGGTGAGCCGGTCTCTGTTGAGCTGTGGACCCAGCGCGATCAGCGTTTCCCTGGCCGCATTCGTGAACTGTCTCCGGCAGCCGACCCCCGTTCTCGTACCTTCGCGGCCCGCATTGCCTTCGCCGAGGGCAAGGTGCCTGCCGAACTGGGGCAGAGCGCCCGGGTGTTTATTCAATCCGAACAAAGCGTGCCGCTGTCGGTGCCGTTATCGGCGTTGACTGCCGAGAACGGCGCGACCTACGTCTGGCGCGTGCAAAGCGACAACACCCTCAAGCGTACGCCGGTGCAGGTCGGCGCCTATGGGCAGGAATCGGTGCCCGTACTTAGCGGGCTTGAAGCCACCGATTGGGTGGTCGCAGCCGGCGTACATGTGCTGCATGAGGGCGAGGCGATTCGTCCGGTGGATCGCAGTAATCGAACGGTGAAGCTGGCGGCGAAGGAGTAGGCCCGGATGCGTTTCAATCTTTCCGAATGGGCCCTGCGTAACCGTCAGATGGTGCTGTATCTGATGATCCTTCTGGCGATAGTTGGCGCGCTGTCCTACACCAAACTGGGGCAAAGTGAAGACCCGCCGTTCACCTTCAAGGCCATGGTCATTCGCACCTTATGGCCCGGAACCAGCGCTGAAGAGGTCGCGCGGCAGGTCACGGATCGCATCGAAAAGAAACTGATGGAAACCGGCGATTACGAGCGTATTGCCTCGTTCTCGCGACCGGGTGAGTCTCAGGTGACATTCGTCGCGCGGGACAATCTGGTGTCGGCCAAATTGCCGGAGCTTTGGTATCAAATCCGCAAAAAAATCGGCGACATCCGTCAGACGCTTCCAGTGGGCGTGCAGGGCCCGTTCTTCAACGATGAGTTCGGCACAACGTTCGGCAACATCTACGCGCTGACCGGCGAGGGGTTTGACTACGGCGTGCTCAAGGATTACGCCGATCGTATCCAGATCCAGCTGCAACGGGTCAAGGACGTGGGCAAGGTCGAGCTGCTGGGATTGCAGGACGAGAAAATCTGGATCGAGCTGTCCAACGTCAAGCTCGCCACCCTCGGGCTGCCGATGCAGGCGGTGCAACAAGCGCTTGAAGCGCAAAACGCGGTCATCGCCGCGAGCTTTTTTGAAACCCCCGGTGAGCGCGTGCAATTGCGCGTGACAGGGCGTTTCCAGACGGTAGATGAGATCCGTAACTTCCCGATTCGCGTGGGCGACCGCACGTTGCGCATCAGCGATCTGGCCGAAGTGCATCGCGGCTTCAACGATCCGCCGGCGCCACGCATGCGCTTCATGGATCAGGACGCGATCGGCCTGGCCGTGGCCATGAAAGACGGCGGCGACATCCTGGTGCTCGGGCGAGCGCTGGAGGGTGAGTTCGCACGATTGCAAAACAACCTGCCCGCCGGCATGCAGTTGCGCAAAGTGTCGGACCAGCCGGCAGCGGTGAAAACCAGCGTCGGCGAGTTCGTCCAGGTACTGGCCGAAGCGCTGGGCATCGTGTTGCTGGTGAGCTTTTTCTCTCTGGGCATGCGTACCGGCCTGGTGGTCGCGCTGGCGATTCCTGTGGTACTGGCAATGACGTTCGCCTGCATGTACTACCTGGGGATCGGCCTGCACAAGATTTCCCTCGGCGCCCTGGTGTTGGCGTTGGGTCTGCTGGTGGACGACGCGATCATTGCCGTGGAAATGATGGCGATCAAAATGGAGCAGGGTTACGACCGCCTGAAGGCTGCGAGTTTCGCCTGGACCAGCACCGCATTCCCGATGCTCACCGGCACGCTGATCACGGCGGCGGGTTTTTTGCCGATTGCCACTGCTCAGTCGAGCACCGGCGAATACACGCGTTCGATCTTTCAGGTGGTGACAATCGCTCTGCTCGCCTCGTGGGTGGCGGCGGTGGTGTTCGTGCCGTATCTGGGTGAGCGACTGCTGCCGGATCTGGCAAAGATTCACGCAGCCAAACATGGCTCCGGGCCCAACGCCCCCGACCCTTATGGCACGCCTTTTTATAAGCGCGTGAGGGGTTTGGTGGGCTGGTGCGTGCGCCGGCGCAAGACCGTAATCGTCCTGACGCTGATGCTGTTCGTGATGTCGATTGCGATGTTCCGCTTCGTGCCACAGCAGTTCTTCCCGGCTTCCGGACGTCTGGAATTGATGGTCGATCTGAAGCTGGCGGAAGGGGCGTCGTTGAGCAGCACCACCGAGCAGGTCAAGCGTCTGGAAACGATGCTCAAAGATCACGCCGGCGTCGACAACTACGTGGCGTATGTCGGCACAGGCTCGCCGCGCTTCTATCTGCCACTGGACCAGCAACTGCCGGCGGCAAGCTTTGCGCAGTTTGTGGTCTTGGCCAAAACCATCGAAGACCGGGAAGCGCTTCGTACCTGGCTGATCGCCACCCTCAATGAGCAATTCCCAATGTTGCGCCCTCGGGTGACCCGCCTGGAAAACGGCCCGCCCGTTGGGTATCCGGTGCAGTTTCGAGTGACCGGCGAGCACATCGATCAGGTGCGAGCGCTGGCCCGTAAGGTCGCTGCCAAGGTCCGTGAAAACCCTCATGTGGTGAACGTGCATCTGGATTGGGAGGAGCCGAGCAAAGTCATTTATCTGAACGTCGATCAGGATCGTGCCCGGGCGCTGGGCGTCACCACGGCGGACCTGTCGCGCTTCCTGCAAAGCCAGCTGACAGGATCAAGCGTCAGCCAATACCGGGAAGACGACGAACTGATTGAAATCCTGGTGCGCGGCACCGAACGCGAGCGCCAGGAACTGGGCGCGCTGTCGAGCCTGTCGATCCCGACTGCAAATGGCAGCAGCGTCGCACTGTCGCAAGTGGCGACGCTGGAATACGGCTTCGAGGAGGGCGTTATCTGGCATCGCAACCGGCTGCCGAACGTGACGGTGCGGGCTGATATTTATGGCAAAGAGCAGCCGGCAACGCTGGTCAAACAGATCATGCCGACCCTCGATGGCGTACGCGCAGAACTGCCGGACGGATATCTGCTGGAAGTCGGCGGCACGGTCGAAGATGCGGCGCGCGGGCAGAATTCGGTGAACGCCGGTGTGCCGTTGTTCATCGTAGTGGTGCTGACGTTGCTGATGATCCAGTTGCGCAGCTTCTCCCGCACCGTGATGGTGTTTCTGACGGCGCCACTGGGTTTGATCGGGGTCACGTTGTTTCTGCTGATCTTCGGCCAGCCGTTTGGCTTCGTCGCGATGCTCGGGACCATTGCGCTGTCGGGGATGATCATGCGCAACTCGGTGATTCTCGTGGATCAGATCGAGCAGGATATCGCCGGTGGGCTGGACCGCTGGCAGGCGATCATCGAAGCCACTGTTCGACGTTTCAGACCCATTGTGCTGACCGCGCTGGCGGCGGTGTTGGCGATGATTCCGCTGTCACGCAGCGTGTTCTTTGGTCCGATGGCGGTCGCGATCATGGGTGGACTGATCGTCGCGACAGCGCTGACGTTGCTGTTTCTGCCAGCGCTGTATGCGGCGTGGTTCAGGGTGAAGAAAACCGAATGATGCCGATCCTGTAGGAGCGAACATGTTCGCGAGACGTCTTGCCTGACGCACCGCAGTGCCGGTCTCGCCAACAAGTTGGCTCCTACAGTGAAATGTCGGCAGTTAAAGCGCGCCGAAAACCTTTTTGGCCAGGCTGGTGGCCGCCGCTGCCGGATTTGCACGAATGCTTTCTTCCTGCTTGGCGATCATCTCGAACAGCCCGTTCAACGCCTGTTCGGTCACGTACCCTTCGATGTTCGCATTCTTGGCGTCCAACACACCCAAGGTCGCAGCCTGACCGGCAAACGCGTTGTATTTCTGCGCCAGCCCGACCTTGTCGGTGGACTGTTTAACGATCGGCAGGAACTTGGTGCGAATCTGCTCGCGGCTGGTTTTGCTCAAATACTGGGTCGCCGAATCCTTGCCGCCACTGAGAATGCCCTTGGCGTCTTCCACACTCATTTTCTTCACAGCATCCACCAGCAACGCCTGAGCCTGTGGCACAGCGGCTTCGGCGGCCTGGTTCATGCTGGTTTCCAGCTGATCGACCTGCGCGCCCATACCGAACTGCTTCATCTTCTTCGCCACTTTGCCCAGATTGCCCGGCAGCTCGATGCGCACGTCCTGGTTATTGCTGAAGCCGCCCGGCACGCCCAACTGCTTGACCGCGACTTGCGCGCCCTGGGTCAGTGCGTCTTTTAGCCCGCCAGTGGCGTCCGATTGCGAAAGATCGCCCAGCGAAAGCGCAAACGCGTTGACCGAGAGCAACAGGCCAGCGCACAGGCCGGTGAACGTGAGGGAGCGAGGCAGCATGAGCGGCGTCCTTTTTTAGAAATGGGGCAGAGAATTAAAGCTTAGCGCGCCGGATTCAAGCGAATACGCACAGGTGGTTTTTCTTCCAGTGTCAGGTCGACGCTGTAGCGTTCAGTACTGAGCATCAGCAGTTTGCCGTCGACTTCGATACGCGCACTGACCGAATAAGTGTGGCCTTGCTGGACCTGTTTCTGGTCGTACGTCAGATGAAACGGCATCGGCACCTGCCCCTGGATCGGCCCGCTTTGTTTGGCCAGCGTTTGCGCCGGTGCGTCCGCCAGAGACACGTCCTGCAGGCTGACGGTCAGCGTGGCGGTCGGCGGCAGGGCCATGCGTTGCAAGTAGAAGACTTCGCCATCCAGGCTGCCGCGCAGATTGTCCGGGGCGTTCGTGCACGCTGCGAGGAGCATTGTCAGAAGCGTGAGCGACAGTTTTTTCATCGGGATCTCCGTATCAACGACGCCAGGATCATTCCGGGCGCCGTTGCAGATTCTACGGAAAGTACTGTGAGTTAGCTGCCCTTACAGCGCGCTGATTTTTCATCTGCTCTCAAGGAGTCAGGACGATACGCGCAGGGTGGAGGGTAAGAGGGGCCTTCACGCCTCGGTCGTTCTCATAGCCGGTCAGTGCGTACTTCTTGCCCGGCTGGATGCTTGCTGGATCGTAGGTGACGTACACCCCGGTTTCGTCCCAATCAGTGGTGGACGTACCGATGATCGCTGTTGAATCGTCGACTTCATGCAAAATCGCGGACCAGGTTGCCCCGCCAGAGCGTGCGCGATTTGGCGGATCAATGTTATCGGCATACACGTGGCCTTCTGGGCTCAGAAACAGGTGGTGCTCCCGATCGCCGGTCAGTGCGAGCAAATGTTCGCACTCCAACAGCACAGGTTTCTTTTTATGAAAAATGCTGACGTTGATTGAGTGCTCAAGCCCCCATACCGGTGTCGTGGTTTTATCGAGGGTGAACACGAGGCGCCATGGAAACGTCGGCATTTTATAGCTGGACGACTCCATTACTGTGCGCGAGATATCCGGGTTGGAGATGTCATGTGCGGTGACATGAACGAGAACGTCTTTGTCTGGCGGAACATAGCCAGGAGGCATGTGAAAGATGACGGTGATTTCGGTTTTGTCGCTCATTGGTCGATTTCCTTATCGATTACGTCGTTGTTGACGTGAGCTTCAGCCTAGCGTTGATTTCAACGCTTTAAATCACCGTCCTTATTTCCTGTTCATTTCACGGACAGGGATCACAAAGGCAGGGTATTTGTCCTACTTAACCAGTGTTTCTTCTGGCTCTTCATTGCGATGCAGTGCCACTTGGCGAATCGATAAACGAATTTCTGCCGGTAAAACGCGCTTGGCTGCGCCCTCGGCCAATTCGCCCAACAGTTCGTGATAACCAAGCTTTCCGGCTTCGTTCTTGCGCAGTACGCCCTGATCCTGCAGCGACTGAATGAAGTGGCGAAACAGGCTTTTGTCGAAGAATTCCGGAGCGTTGAGGCCATGCAGGATCGACAGGCGCTGGGCCATGACCGTACACAGGTCCTCCAGCTCCTCGGCGCTCAGCGTGTGTTGCCCGCTGTTGAGCAACAACGCGATGGCCATATAGAAGCGCTGCAGCGTTTGCGCAATCGCCCGGGATAACAGCGTCAGCAGCACAAAGTGGCGCGAACTCGGTGCCGGCCGCAGATACACGTTGTTCTCGAAACGCAGCAAGCCTTGTTCGACGAACGCCTCCAGCCATTGATCCACGACTTCATCGAGCTGATCCATCGACCAGCGAATGAACAGCTCCGACTGCAGATACGGATACAACGCGTGGGTATAGCGCAGGATCTGCTCGCGACTCATGCGTGACGAACTCTGGAAGAAGCTCGCCAGCAAGGAGGGCAGTGCGAAGATATGCAGCACGTTGTTGCGGTAGTAAGTCATCAGAACGGCGTTTGGCTCGTCCAGATACAGAATCTTGCCCAGCGCGTCCTTCTGCTCGGACAACAGGTCCATGCCTTTGACGTGCTCGATCAACGCCCGGCCATCGCCTTCGGGCAGCGTGGTGTGCGGCGAGTACGGCACGCGACGCAGCAGGGTCAGGTACAGATCCAGAACCCGAGCCAACGCTTGATCGTCCAGGGCGTGCCTTTGTGTCGACAGCAACGCCAGCGCCACCAGATTCACCGGGTTGATCGCCGCTGCCTCGTTCAAGTGCTGCGCCACACGTTCGCCCAGGCGGTGGGTGGTTTCATGCAGCCAGGCCGGCTTGAACTGCGGGCCAAGTGCCTGCGCGCGCCAGTCGGGTTGTTGATGGTCGAGGAATTCGCCCAGCTTGATCGGCTCCCCGAAGTTGACCGACACCTGACCGAAACGCTGCTTGAGTGCGCCGATGACTTTGAAAATGTCGAAGATCGACTCTTTCTTCTTCGCTGCGCCACGCAACTCGCCCAGGTAGGTGCGGCCTTCAAGAACGCGTTCGTAGCCGATGTACACCGGGACGAAGACGATCGGCGTTCTGGAATTGCGCAAGTAACTGCGCAGGGTGATCGCCAGCATCCCGGTCTTGGGTTGCAGCATGCGCCCGGTGCGAGAGCGCCCACCCTCGACGAAATATTCCACCGGGAAACCTTTGGTGAACAGGGTGTGCAGGTACTCGTTGAAAACGGCCGTGTACAGCGGGTTGCCCTTGAACGTGCGACGCATGAAGAACGCGCCGCCACGACGCAGCAGGCCGCCGATCACCGGCATATTGAGGTTGATCCCGGCGGCAATGTGCGGAGGTGTCAGCCCGTTGCGAAACAGCAGATAGGACAGCAACAGGTAATCAATGTGGCTGCGGTGGCACGGCACGTAAATGATTTCGTTACCTTGGGCGACGTTCTGCACGCCTTCGATATGACTGACCTTGATGCCATCGTAGATTTTGTTCCAGAACCAGCTGAGCACCACTTCCATAAAGCGGATCACCGTGTAGGTGTAGTCCGAAGCGATTTCATTGCCGTAGTGCAGGGCCTTTTCCCGGGCCTTGGCCTCCGGGATTTTTTCCCGTTCGGCTTCCTCCAGGATCGCCTGCTTGACCATCGGATCCGCCAGCAACCCCTTCACCAGATTGCGTCGGTGGGACAAGTCAGGACCGATGACGGCGGTTTTCAGGTTACGGAAATGCACGCGAAGCAGGCGTTGGGCCATGCGCACGGTGCGTTCGTAGCCTTTGTTTTCGTCCACCAGTTCGCGCAGATGAATTGGCGCGGAAAACTGCACACGGGTTTTGCGGCCCAGGATCAGAATGGTGATGAATTTGCGCAGCCGCCCGGTGACCGCCCAGCTGTCGGCAAACAGCAGCTTCCACGGGCTGTCTTCCTTGTCCGGGGACTGGCCCCAGAACACACTGACCGGAATGATCTGTGCGTCTTCAGTGGCGTTTTGCGTCACCGCGCCCACCAGCCGCTCCAGCGTCGGCGGCGCGCCACGCTTGTCCTGACGCCCCAGCCAGTCCGGCGCAGGCGTGAGGTAAAAGAACGCCGCAGGCTCGGTCAGATTACCCACCGCCACCGAAAGCACGGGCCTGGGCAAACCGGCCTTGCGGCATTCGGTGTCCAGCACCGCCAGGTCGCTGATCGAGGGGTTCTGCAAGGAGTAGAAGACCGGCCTGCTGCGGTCCAGATTGAGGGTGAACGAGGATTGATTGATCGTCTCCGAGCGAACCCAGAGGTACAGCAATCGACGCACGGTGCCGAACACAAGACGGCGAAACGGGGAACGGGTCATACGAAATCTGCTGAAAGGGGGCCAAGCCCGCGAGGGCGCCAGTTTGCCGTATCTATCAGCTCAGTGCACATATTGGAGCCAAGCTTGCCCGCGAACGCGGTTTATCAGACGCAGATAATCCGACTGAAAAAACATTCACGGGCAAGCCTCGCTCCAACGGGGATAGGTGAGGGTTATGCCGTGCGCCAGGTGATTTCTTCTTCACCGTCGGCGCTGATGCGAATCCAGCGGTCTGCGGCTTCGTCTGCTTCTTCTTCGACCCAGGTGCCGGGTGCGCAACGCACCTCAACGTTCAGTGCGGCGAATGCGGAGCGGCCACAGGCGATGTCGTCTTCCCACGGGGTTTGATCGCTTTCCAGCAGCAGACTGTTCCATTTTCCTACGGCTTTCGGGAACCACGTTACCGGGATGCCGGCAGCGCTGCATTTCCAGGTCTGGCCCTGTTGAGCCCAGTCGCTGCACGGGCCGATAGCCGAGGTGAGCCAGGCCGTGATGGCCTTGTGATCAACGTCGCTGTCTTTCAGGTAAATCTCAATGTCAGGTTGGCGCATGGATGCCTCGTCGGTGATCTTGAAAATCCATTCGCGGATTCAGTCTTGAAACAGGCCTGCCCAGGCAGCCCTTGAACTTGCGGCGTGTGCGTCATTGCAGAACGAAATAATCGTAGCGCATCGATACCGTGACCTCGAACGGCTCGGCCTGCTCGATGACCGCAGTTCGGCGCTCGGCGCTGGCACGCCAGCCGTGGGGCGTCATGGCCAGCAGGTTGGCGCGGGACTGGCCGTCCACCAGGCTGAGTGTGAAGCGCAGGGTTTCACTGTGCGCAAGGCTCATGCCTTCGGGTATCAGGGCCAGGTGTTTGTCATCAGCGTAATCGCGCACTTCGTCGTACAGCCGTTCGCGCAATTGCATCAGGTGTTCGTTGGTCGGTCCTACGCGCATCAGTCCGCCGCCCTTGCTCAGCAAGCGCTTGGCCTCTTGCCAGTCCAGCGGGCTGAACACACTGGCGATGAACTGGCAGCTGTCGTCCGGCAACGGCACGCGGGCCATGCTGGCGATCAACCAGGTCAGGGCCGGGTTGCGACGGCAGGCGCGTTTGACGGCTTCGCGGGAGATGTCCAGCGCATAGCCTTCTGCGTCTGGCAGCGCTTGTGCGATCTGTGCGGTGTAATAGCCTTCGCCGCAGCCGATATCCAGCCAGCGCTGCGGCGCATATTCGGCCGCCAATTCAGCCAGACGCTTGGCTACCGGTGCGTAATGCCCGGCGTTGAGGAACTCCCGCCGGGCTTGGACCATGGCCTGATTGTCGCCAGGGTCGCGGCTGTTCTTGTGCTGCACCGGCAACAGGTTCAGATAACCCTGACGGGCGCGGTCAAAACGATGGCCGGCGGGGCAGACCACGCCGTTATCCGCGGCATCGAGCGGGGCTGAGCAAATCGGGCAAGTCAGCATCAGGCGAGCAACTTGACCAGGGTCTGGTAGTAGATTTCGGTCAGCACATCGAGATCGCTGGCCAGAATGCGCTCGTTGACCTGGTGAATCGTCGCGTTGACCGGCCCCAGCTCGACCACTTGGGTGCCAAGCGTGGCGATAAAACGTCCGTCCGAGGTACCGCCGCTGGTGGACGCTTTGGTCTCACGACCGGTGACGTGCTTGACGCTCGCCGCCACCGCATCGAGCAATGCGCCGGGTTCGGTCAGAAACGGCAGGCCGGACAGCGCCCATTCAACGTGCCAATCGAGTTGATGCTTGTCGAAGATGTCCGCCACGCGCTTTTGCAGGCCTTCGACGGTGGACTCGGTGGAGAAACGGAAGTTGAACACCGCCACCAGATCCCCCGGGATGACGTTGGTCGCGCCAGTGCCGGAGTTCAGATTGGAAATCTGGAAGCTGGTCGGCGGAAAGAACGCGTTGCCTTCGTCCCAGTGCTCGGCGGCCAGTTCGGCCAGCGCGGGGGCAACCAGGTGAATCGGGTTCTTGGCCAGATGCGGATAGGCGACATGGCCCTGGATGCCGCGAACGGTAAGGGTGGCACCCAACGAGCCGCGACGGCCGTTTTTCACCACATCGCCCACCAGCGTGGTGCTCGACGGTTCGCCGACGATGCACCAGTCCAGCCGCTCTTGGCGCGCCGCCAGACGCTCCACTACCGCTTTAGTGCCGTGGTGCGCCGGGCCTTCTTCGTCGCTGGTGATCAGGTACGCGACCTTGCCTCTGTGATTGGGGTAATCGGCGACGAAACGCTCGGTGGCGATGACCATCGACGCCAGGCTGCCTTTCATGTCCGCCGCGCCACGGCCACACAGCATGCCATCTTCATCGATCAGGGCGCTGAACGGATCGTTCTGCCACGCCTGAACCGGGCCGGTCGGTACGACGTCGGTGTGACCGGCAAAGCACAGCACCGGGCCATCCTGGGTGCCGTGGGTAGCCCAAAAGTTATCCACATCCTCGATGCGCATTGGCTCAAGCGTGAAACCGGCATCGCCCAGACGTTTCATCATCACGGCCTGGCAATCGGCATCCAAAGGCGTGACCGAAGGTCGACGGATCAGGTCACAGGCGAGTTGAAGCGTGGGCGAGAGGTCGGCTGGGGCTGTCATGAGGAGTCCGATGAAATGGCTTGCAAAAAAGGGGGACATCTTAAAGCAAAACGGCGGCCTGAAGGCCGCCGTTTGGCTATGCATTCACCGGTTTTAGACCGTCACCGGCTCAACCACCGCTTTGGGTTTAGGCAGCGATGACAGAAACGCCATGATCAGCGCGGCCAGGTACGGCAGTGACTGTACCAGCAGCATCGCCACCCAGAAGCGCATGTCATTGCTTGGCAAACCCTGCACCAGGCAAATGCCCAGCGCTGCGCCCCACAGCAGCAGCATGATGAACACTTCCTCGCGGGCCTCGGAAATGGCCACCAGGAAACCATGACTGCTGGCGTTTTTGGGCGTACGGAAGAACGGGATGCTGGTGGTGAAGAAGCCGTACAGCACCGCTTTGGCGATGGTGTGCGACAAGGCCAGACCGGCCAGCGCGGCGAAGAACGCATCCTTCAGGTTCACGCCCACGGCGCGGCGATAAAGGAAAATGATCTTGCCCACTTTGAAGAAGAACAGTGCCAGCGGCGGAATCGCGAAAATCAGCAGCGGCGGGTCAACGCGCTTGGGCACGATGATCATCGCCGACGACCACATCAACGCGCCGACGGTGAAGAAGATATTCATGCCGTCCGCCACCCATGGCAGCCAGCCTGCCAGGAAGTGATAACGCTGGCCGCGGGTCAGCTCGGTGTCTTTGCCGCGCAGCAGGCTGGCGGCGTGACGCTTGATGATCTGTATCGCCCCATATGCCCAGCGGAAACGCTGTTTTTTGAAGTCGATGAAGGTGTCGGGCATCAGTCCCTTGCCGAAACTGTTGTGGGCGTAGGCGGCCGAATAACCCTTTTCAAACACCCGCAGGCCCAGTTCCGCATCTTCACAGATGCACCAGTCGGCCCAGCCGAGTTCTTCCAGCACCGAGCGACGGGTCATGGTCATGGTGCCGTGTTGAATGATCGCGTCGCGGTCGTTGCGGGTGACCATGCCGATGTAGAAGAAGCCTTTGTATTCCGAATAGCACAGCTTTTTGAAGGTGCTTTCGTTCTGGTCGCGATAGTCCTGAGGTGACTGCACGACAGCGATTTTCGGATCGGCGAAGTGCGGCACCATGTACTTGAGCCAGTTGCGGTCAACGCAGTAATCCGAATCGATGACGGCGATGACTTCAGCGTCAGCGGCAGTGTGCGGAATCAGGTAGTTCAGTGCGCCGCCCTTGAAGCCGGCCAATGGCGCGACGTGGAAGAACTTGAAGCGCGGGCCGAGCGTTTCGCAATGCGCCTTCACCGGTTCCCAGACGGCAGGGTCCTTGGTGTTGTTGTCGATCAACAGCACTTCAAAGTCCGGATAGTCGAGGGCGGCGAGGGCGTTGAGCGTCTGTTTGACCATCTCCGGTGGCTCGTTGTAGCACGGCACATGGATGGAGACTTTCGGTCTGTAGGCACTGTCCGTTTCCACCGGCAGAAATTCGCGACGCCGCTTGTGGGTCCATACCGCCTCCGCCAGTTCGTGGGCTTCGGTGAGCAGGACGATGAACACGCCCAGCGCGCCCAATGCCAGCAAAAAGCCCACCAGCAGGCTGAACCAGGTGCTGTATTGCTGGCTGTAGTCATAGCCGATCCATACCAACACCGATCCGCACAAGAATGCGATGAAAGTCAGGAAGGTGCGGCCACGCTGGCGCAGTGCCGAGCCGTCAATCAACAACAGGGCAAGCGAAAGCATCGCCAGTACCGCGGATCCCGTGGCCAGTACGCGCCATTGGGGGATCGCCACCACCGGTCCTTCAAAATTGAATTTCTGTTGGCGGTTGGCGTTATAGACGCCCCAGTACGCGCCGACCGAACCTTCGTCGCTGGCTTTCCACGGCTGGTCGAAGGCTTCGATGACGAAGTAGTTGAAGCCCTGACGGTTCAGCTTGTTCACCAATGTGCGCAGGTAGACCGCCTGGTCGGCAGGGGTCGCGTCAGCACCGCCGCGCATGTGACCGTTGCTCGGCCAGCCGACTTCCGACAGCAGCAACGGCTTTTTCGGAAACATGCGCTTGAGCTCGCGGGCACGATCGAACACAAACTGCCCGGCCTCGGCCATCGGCACAAACTCCCAGTAAGGAAGAATGTGCGCGGCGATCAGGTCAACGTGCTTGCCCAGCTCCGGGTTGTCTTTCCAGATGTGCCACTGCTCGGACGTGGTGACCGGCACCTTCACCGCTGCGCGCACGCGATCAATCACAGCAATGAGCTCTTTGACCGTGATCTCTTTGCGAAACAAAGCTTCGTTACCCACCGTCACCCGCACGACGCTGCGCGTGGTATTGGCCAGTTCAATCGCCCGGGTGATCTCCCGTTCGTTGCGCTCCTGATCCGGGCTGATCCAGATACCCAGCGTCACCCGCAAGCCAAACTCTTCAGCCAGCTTGGGGATATTGCCCAACGGGCCGTCAACCGAGTAGATACGGATGCTGTCGGTCTGTTTACTGATCAGCTCCAGGTCCTGTCGCATTTCATCGTCAGACGGGTACACGCCTTTCTGTGGGTTTTGTCCCAGGCGGAAGGGTGAATAGGAGAATCCGGAGATTTGTTCCGGCCAGTTGGGGGCCGTCACGGGGCGATTGATCAACGCCCAGAAACCGGTGAACAGCGCGGCGATGGCCATGACTACGACCAGGTTGAGTCCAAATTTACGCGATGGCATAGATGTTTCGGGTTCCGAAGGGTGGAACAAGTGATCACCGAAGAGCTTCGGTAGACTGGAGATTTGGCAGCCTACAAGACTTGAAGTTCGATTCAGTTTTCGATGTAGGACGATTCTTTGCGGTGCGCATTAAAACAGATATGAGGGCTGGCAATGCAGGACATCCCCATCGTCCAGCGCTCCACGCTGTTGCGCAGCAAACACTGATCCTGTTGGAGCGAGACTTGCCCGCGAAGTTGGCACCCCCGTTCATCTGACACCCCACGTCGTTAGCTTCGCGGGCAAGCCTCACTCCAACAGGGGAGGGTTTCGGCTGTCATTTCCGACCAGACCCCCGCATCAAACGGATGTCCTTAACGTTTCCCCGGCCTATAATGCGCGCCGGTTTTTGGGGGATTGGTCATGAGCACAGAAGATCCACGTTTCGCTGGCGTCGCCCGGTTGTATGGCATTGAAGGTTTGGAACGCCTGCGTGCGGCGCATGTGGCGGTCGTCGGCATAGGCGGCGTGGGGTCGTGGGCGGCGGAAGCTATGGCCCGTTGCGGTGTCGGCGAAATCTCGCTGTTTGACCTGGACGACGTCTGCGTCAGCAACAGCAATCGCCAATTACACGCCCTGACCAGCACGGTCGGACGGGCCAAGGTCGAGGTCATGGCCGATCGCCTGCGCGAAATCAACCCAGACTGTATCGTCCACGCCGTGGCGGATTTCGTCACCCGCGAGACCATGGCCGAGTACATCACGCCAGACATCGATTGCGTGCTCGACTGCATCGACAGCGTCAACGCCAAGGCCGCGCTGATTGCCTGGTGCAAGCGTCGCAAGATTCAAATCATCACCACCGGTGGCGCAGGCGGGCAGATCGACCCGACGCTGATTCAGGTGTGCGACCTCAACCGGACCTACAACGACCCGCTGGCCTCCAAGGTGCGCTCGACCTTGCGCCGCGATTACGGCTTCTCACGCACCGTCACCCGCCATTACAGCGTGCCGTGCGTGTTCTCGACCGAACAGCTGCGCTACCCGAAACCTGATGGCAGTATCTGTCTGCAGAAGAGCTTCGTCGGCGACGGCGTGAAGCTTGATTGTGCCGGCGGTTTTGGCGCGGTAATGATGGTCACTGCTACGTTCGGCATGGTCGCGGCGACCAAGGCTGTGGATAAAATCGTGGCTGGCGTGCGTCGCCCTTCCGAGCGAATCAAGGCAGGTGCAGCGGCTCAGGCCGCCAGTTGACGCATCCGCTGCAGCACGGCATTGAGCCCATTGCTGCGTGAAGGGGAGAGCTGACGACTCAAACCCAACTGAGAAAACCAGTCGTTCAGGTCCACGCTTTGCAGTTCAACCGCTGACAGGCCATTGACCCGTGCCAGGAGCAACGCCACCAGCCCGCGAATCAACCGCGCGTCGCTTGCCGCGCGAAACCGCCAGTGCCCGTGGTTGAAATCGGCCAACAACCAGACCTTGCTTTCGCAGCCATCGACCAGATGCTCATCGGTTTTTTCGGCGTCGGCCAGTGCCGGCAAGCGCTCGCCCCATTGCATCAACAGGCGTGCGCGCTGCTCCCAGCTCAACGGCGCGCTGAAGGTGTCCAGCGCCGTTTGCGCTTCGATGGGCAGGCTCATCGCAGCAACTCCAGCGCCTGATCCAGGGCCGTGAAAAAGCGCTCGAGATCGTCCGAATCGTTGTACATCCCTAGCGACACCCGAATTGCCCCGGCCAGGCCCAGACTGTTGAGCAGTGGAATGGCGCAGTGATGACCGGCGCGCACCGCAATGCCTTGTTCGGTGAGCAAGTGCGCCAGGTCGGCGTTGTGTACGCCATCCACCACAAAGCTGGCCAGCGCCAACATCGGACTGCCCAGCAATTGCACGCCATCGCGGGCTCGCAGGCCTTCGCGCAGGAGAGCGTGCAGGCCGGCCTCATGTTCTTCGATGGCGTGAGCGTCCAGAGTGTTTAGATAATCCAGCGTGGCACCCAGGCCGATCACCCCGGCAATGGGCGGAGTGCCGGCTTCAAACCCCAGCGGCGCGGGGCGGAAGGTGGCCTGGTGATAGCTCGTCTGCAACAGCATCTCGCCGCCAAACTGCCAGTGGCGCAGCATTTGGAGCGCATCGTTGCGGCCATACAGCACACCAACGCCGTCCGGGCCATACAGCTTGTGGCTGGAAAATACGTAGAAATCGCAGCCCAGTGCCGCGACGTCTTGCCGACCATGGACCACGCCCTGCGCACCATCGACCACGGTAATCGCCTTGTGCGCCTTAGCCAGTTTCAACAGCGGCGCCAGCGGCTGCCAGGCGCCCAGCACGTTCGACAGTTGACTGACCGCTACCAGGCGCGTGCGCGCACCGATGAGCGAGGCTGCGACATCCAGATCGATCAGGCCATTTTCAGCCAGCGGTAAAACCACCAGCTTCAAACCCTTGCGCTGGGCCAGTTGCTGCCACGGCAACAAATTGGCGTGGTGTTCCAGCGCGCTGATGACGATTTCATCCGCGGGCTCAAACAGGTGCTCCAGCCCGTAAGCCAGCAGGTTGAAGGCCGAGGTCGCGCCATGGGTGAACACCACTTGCCCGGATGAACCGGTATTGAGCCATTGGCTGACTTTGTGGCGCGTGTCTTCATACGCTTGAGTCGCCAGCGCGCCCGGCAAGTGCTGCGCCCGATGAACGTTGGCTGCGCCGTTGCCATAGTAGTGGCTCAAGGCGTCGATCAGGCGGTGTGGCTTTTGGGCGGTGGCGGCGCTGTCCAGATAGGTCTGGCCTTGCCGTTGCAGGGCGGCGATGGCTGGAAAGTCAGCGCGCCAGGGAGAGGGAAGCAACATGTTCAGGGACTCGGTGGGGCGAGTTCGGGGCCCCGAAAGGCTCCGAACCCGCACGCAGCATCGATCAGTTGTGAGCGTGCAGCGCTTCGTTCAGCTCGATGGCCGACTTGTGGGTTTTGCACTCCACGGCGCCGGTCTGCGAATTGCGGCGGAACAGCAGGTCAGGCTGACCGGCCAGATCACGGGCTTTGAGCACTTTGACCAGCTCGTTGTTTTCATCGAGCAGCGCGACTTTGGTGCCCGCAGTGACGTACAGACCGGATTCAACGGTGTTGCGATCGCCCAACGGAATGCCGATGCCGGCGTTTGCGCCGATCAGGCAGCCTTCACCGACCTTGATCACGATGTTGCCGCCACCGGACAAGGTGCCCATGGTCGAGCAACCGCCGCCCAGGTCCGAACCCTTGCCGACGAACACGCCAGCCGACACGCGACCTTCGATCATGCCGGGGCCTTCGGTGCCGCCGTTGAAGTTGACGAAGCCTTCGTGCATGACCGTGGTGCCTTCGCCGATATAAGCGCCCAGACGCACGCGCGCGCTGTCTGCGATACGCACGCCGCTCGGCACGACGTAGTCGGTCATTTTCGGGAATTTGTCGACGGAGAACACTTCCAGCAGCTCGCCTTTCAAGCGCGCTTCAAGCTGGCGCTGAGGCAGTTCGACCAGATCAACCGCGCCCTGGCTGGTCCATGCCACGTTCGGCAGCAGCGGGAAGATGCCGGTCAGGTTCAGCCCGTGGGGCTTGGCCAGACGATGGGACAGCAGATGCAGCTTGAGGTAAGCCTCAGGGGTTGAGGTCAGCGCGGCGTCTTCGGCCAGCAGCGTGGCGACCAACGGCTTGTGGCTTTCGGCCAGACGGGTCAACAGGGCTGCTTGTACCGCATCGACGGCTTTGAGTGCGTCGGCCAGTTTCGAGGCCAGATCGGTCGTGAAGGCGATGGCCTGGTTGCCACCGGTGTAGCCCAGAACGGGTGCGACCGCGGCGAGCAATTCAGCCGACGGATTGACCAAAGGCTGAGCGTAAAACACTTCCAGCCAGGTGCCTTGACGGTTTTGTGTGCCGACGCCGAAGGCCAGGCTGAACAGGGAAGTGGACATGTAAATACCTCTTAACGATTAAGGGCTATCTCAATCAGGCGATAGCCGCTGCGTACAGTTCGGGTTTGAAACCAATCAGGGTTTTGCCGCCAAGATCGAGCACCGGGCGCTTGATCATCGACGGTTGTGCGAGCATCAGTTCGATGGCCTTCTCTTGGTCGAGATCGGCTTTCTGAGCGTCGTCGAGCTTGCGGAAGGTCGTGCCGGCGCGATTGAGCACCACTTGCCAGCCATGTTCGTTGCACCACTGAGTCAGGTGCTCACGGTCAATGCCTGCCGCTTTATAGTCGTGGAAATCGTAATTCACCGAATTTTCATCGAGCCAGGTGCGAGCCTTTTTCATCGTGTCGCAGGCCTTGATCCCGAACAGGTGCAACGTGTTGTCATCAGCCATGGACGTGTCGCCGGTCAGAGGTTGGAAAAAACGGTGACGGATTATGCCACGACCAAACCGATTGAGCGCGGCCGGTGGCGGGATTATCCGATTCATACCTTTGGTTGCGCTGTTAATACCCAGGGGCAACAGCGAAATGACAGCTTAACCCGCTAAGATGGCACTTCGTAGCGGCCGCGCAGTCAGTCTGCGGACGACATACACAATCGTTCGATCAGGAAAGTACGCCGATGCAAACAGCCTATACCGTCCTTATTCTGTTGACGCTGGTAGGCCTCTCACGGTTGGTGGCGCGGGTCATTCCGGTACCACTGCCGCTGGTGCAGATCGCCGCCGGCGCCTTGTTGGCCTGGCCGACTCTGGGGCTGCACGTAGCCCTGGATCCAGAACTCTTTCTCTTCCTGTTCCTGCCGCCGCTGTTGTTTTCAGACGGTTGGCGCATGCCAAAACGTGATCTCTGGCGTTATCGCGGACCCATTCTGACGCTGGCTGTCGGCCTGGTGATCTTCACCGTCGTCGGGGCCGGCTATTTCATCCACTGGATTCTGCCGACCATCCCGCTACCCGTCGCCTTCGCACTGGCAGCGGTGCTTTCGCCTACGGACGCCGTGGCGGTATCGGCCATTGCTCAAGACCGTCTGCCCGTGCCAATCATGCGTTTGCTGCAGGGTGAAGCGCTGATGAACGATGCGTCGGGTCTGGTGACGTTCAAATTCGCCCTGGCGGCTGCAATTACCGGTGTGTTTTCCCTGGCTGACGCCAGCCTGACCTTCGTGTTGGTGGCGGTAGGTGGGCTGGCTGTGGGTGTGGCCCTGAGCTGGCTGGTGGGACGGTTTCGCAGCTGGATGATCGCGCGAGGCTGGGATGACCCGGCAACGCACGTGGTGTTCATGCTGCTGGTGCCCTTCGCTGCGTACGTGCTTGCCGAACAATTGGGCGCTTCTGGCATTCTTTCTGCCGTTGCGGCCGGAATGATGCAGAGCTGGGTTGATCTGCTGCCACGCCAAACCAGTACCCGGCTGCTGAACCGCAGCGTCTGGACACTTCTGGAATTTGCCTTCAACGGGCTGATCTTTCTGCTGCTGGGCTTGCAGCTTCCGGACATCATCAGCGCCGTCACCCATGGCCAGGCCACGTTGTGGCCAACGCTGATGTGGCGCTGTCTTGATGTGCTGGCGATTTTCCTGGTGCTGATCGCGTTGCGTTACGTCTGGGTTCAGAGCTCGTGGCGCCTGATGGTCGCGATCAGGCGCTGGCGCGGACGCGGCGACGAATCCCTGGAGGCGACGATGCGGTCGGCATTGCTGTTGACCGTGGGCGGCGTGCGCGGGGCAGTCACCCTGGCAGGCACATTGTCGGTGCCGATGTTGATCGCTGCGGGTGTGAATTTCCCCGAGCGCGATCTGCTGATCTTCATCGCGGCCGGGGTGATTCTGCTCTCGCTGGTCGCTGCCAGTATCGCCCTGCCGTTGCTGCTGCGCGGGGTCGAGAATCAACCTGATCCGAGGATGAAGCGCGAGGTGCGTGACGCCTGGAAACACACAGCTGAAGCGGCGATCCACGCGCTCGAGACCCAGGAGATGACAGCCGCCACGACACCACCGGACGCCGCTCAGGCCGTGCTCGCCACCGAGGTGAAAGCCCGAATCATGTCCGAATATCGGCATCGGCTGGACATCTTCAATGATACTGCCGAGGCCCAGGCGCTGGCATTTGAGATGGACGTGCTGGAACGCAAAATGCGCATCAGTGCCCTGCGCGCGCAACGGCTTGAGCTCTACCGCTTGCACCGTCATCACCAGATCGGTGACGACGTGCTCAGGCAGGTTTTGGCGGAGCTGGATCTGAATGAAGCGAATCTGGGGCAGGGCAGGTAGGCAGCGCCAGCGCCTTTTTATATGGCCAACGGCGCGCCTAGCGGTGGATAAATCGCGCGCATGAATTCAATGTCCTTGCTGCTCAGCGTCCTGCCCCTGTTGTCGATCTTGAAGTCACCGTGAGTCAATTCATTGGGCACGTTGTAGTGCATGATCGAGGCAGGGTCGTACGCCGAATATGCGTAATCGCCAGGGTTGAGCTTTCTGAACATGTTCCAGCGCACGCTCTCCTCACTGACGCCGCTGGCGGCGAACCGCTTGATCACCTTATCTTCGTCCCAGGGGATGTCTGCGTCCGGGTGTTGATGCTCATGCTCGGCGCCCAGAACATGGCCAAACTCGTGCAGAACAATCCTCTTGAAGTCAGGCGACCAGACTTTGCTGGTGTCAAAGCGAGGGAACGTTCGTCCGGTGGGCAGCGATATTTTACTCATATCAATCAGTTCGCTGACGTTGAAGCCCATGGTCGGGAGACTCTGGTCCGTATAGGCCAGCATGGCGTCTGTACCAATGGCACTAGCGCTGACTTTCCAGTCCAGTGCGATGCGTATTTCGCAATCTTCGGTGGGCGCCAGAACGAACTTGAGATTGATATGGGGCAACCATTCGCAAGCTGCGTCAAAGATTGCCCGATAGAAGAAGTCGAAAGCAGGCGTTAGGAACTTTATCTTCAGCGTTCGTCCCGGCATCCAGTATTTGCTGTGGGCAGTAATCAGGCGCGGCTGGTTCGCCAGCGTTCTGCCCTCAGGGTCGATGACAGCAATGCCGGCATTGTTCGGGTCTTCATGTAGGGCGGCTGCGTAGGAGGACTGCGGGTCGTCCGGCCGCAGAACGCTGCAAGGGTGCAGTACGAGGTTGCTCATGGGTATTCCTTAACTCCCTTCTCAGGAAGGGTCACTCTGTAATTGGCGATGGTTGCTGAATCGATCACCTGCCACGCACCGGCGGTGATCGTTCATTCACGTTAAGGAGATTGTTCGGAGCCGGGTGTTACATATTGCTAGTGTTTGGGGTACGCCTTGCGCATGAACGCTTTGTCCTTGTCGCTGAGCGTGCGGTTGTCACCCACTTCCCAGTCACCCAGGGTGATTTTGTTGGGAATGGGGTAATGCATGATTGAGTCCCGGTCGTAGGCCGTATGAGTCGCTCCGACTGATTTAAGTATGCTCAAGACGGATTCGTCGACCGTCTCCTTTGTGTAACCAGCCGCAGCGTAATGCGCATACACAGCCGGCAAGTCCCAAGGGATGTCCGCTTCTGGATGTTGATGCTCGTGCTCAGCTCCCAACGCATGACCAAATTCATGCATGACGATGGATTCGAATTTGGGATCGTCTGGCTTGACACCCAGCACCATGGTGGGTGTCCAGGGGTCATTGAGTTTGGCATCGGTGCCGATGAGTGTGTAGTTGAGGCCGGGGCCAACATCGGTGGTGATGCGGATGTCACCTTTACCGTATTCGGGCGCCCCCTCTCGTCCGTCGATGAATTCGAACACCAGGCTGACATAAGGCTGCCACTGATTTATGGCATGCATGATCGCCTGCTGGTGGGATTCAGTCAGGTCGTCATCGGTAAACGCAATTTTGAGCGTACGGCCGTTTGCCCATAGTCGAGAAAACGCTGCCACTGCCCGTTTTTTTCGCCGGCCTGGGGTGGGCAAATCACCGTTGGCAGGGTTTTCTTCTATGGCCGCTTCATACGACGCCCGTGCGTCTTTGGAGGGGCGCGCGAAACACAGTTGAACGTCACTCATAATCGAACTTCCTTGTTCGGTGAACATAAATAGGAAGTTCGATTATTCAGAAGAAAGATCATGCCGAGGCAATACATATGTATTGCCTTCGACATTTCGCATTGAGGCAGAATTGCCGCTTCTGTCTTACCGGAGCTCTGCCCTTGATTTCAATTCTTGATCTCAGCCCTTGACGAAGTCACGAATCCGTTCAGCCGCCTCGATACACTCCGCCAATGGCGCGACCAGTGCCAGACGCACACGACCGGCCCCGGGATTGAAGCCGTTCACGTCCCGGGAAAGGTACGAGCCGGGCACCACGGTCACGTGTTCCGCCGTGTACAAATCGCGGCAGAATGCGGCGTCGTCGGTGCCTACGTCCGGCCAGAGATAGAAACCGCCGTCCGGGCGCTGGACGTCCATGACCGGCGAGAGGATCTCCAGTACGGCGTCGAATTTTTCCCGGTACAGCGTCCGGTTGGCACGCACATGCTCTTCATCGTTCCAGGCTGCAATGCTCGCAAGCTGGGTTTGAACCGGCATGGCGCAGCCGTGATAGGTGCGGTACAGCAGAAACGCCTTGAGTATCTCGGCATCGCCGGCCACGAAGCCGGAGCGCAGCCCTGGCAGATTCGAACGTTTGGACAGGCTATGGAACACCACGCAACGTTTGAAATCGTTACGGCCCAACGCCGCGCACGCGCTTAGCAAACCGGCAGGAGGAGTCGCCTCGTCGAAGTAAAGCTCGCTGTAGCACTCGTCTGCGGCAATCACGAAATCATGCTTGTCGGCCAGCGCGATCAGCTTTTTCAGGGTTTCCAGCGGAATCAACGCGCCCGTAGGGTTGCCTGGCGAGCAGAGGAACAGAATCTGGCAGTGGTCCCAGATCTCATCCGTCACGGCGTCGAAATCCGGATTGAAGCCATGGCTTTTCAGGCACGGCAAGTAGTGCGGTTGGGCGCCAGCCAGAAACGCTGCGCCTTCGTAGATTTGATAGAACGGATTGGGGCTGATCACCAGGCCGTCGTCGCTACGATTGACGACCGTCTGGGTGAAGGCGAACAGCGCTTCACGGGTCCCGTTGACCGGCAATACGTTTTTCGCGGGATCAAGCCAGCCGTCAGGTACGCCAAAGCGGCGCTCGCACCAGCCAGCGATGGCTTCGCGCAGGGCCGGGATGCCTGCGGTGGTCGGGTACACCGCCATTTGATCCAGATTGTCGGCCAATGCCTGGGCGACGAAGGCGGGAGATGTGTGTTTGGGCTCGCCAATCGACAGGGCGATGGGGCGCTTGTCCGGGTTGGGCGTGGCGCCGCCGAGCAAGATCCGGAGCTTTTCAAACGGGTAAGGCTGAAGCTGTTGCAGAGCGTTGTTCATCGGGCGTGACTCTCAATAAGCGGGGCGCCCCGGTTCGCTTGAGCGAAACGCAGACGCCGTTAAATCAAATGTTCTGGTCAGATACTGATGCGCCACTCGCCAGCGGGCTCTTGCGTGACGCTGAGCTGTTCGACGATGGCAGCCTGCAGGCGCATACACAGTTGCGGGTCGGAAAGCGGCTGATTGTTTTCATCGGTGATGAAGAAAACGTCTTCTACTCGCTCGCCCAACGTGGCGATCTTGGCGTTCTGCAACGACAGGTCAAACTCCAGGAATATCTTGCCGATCCGTGCCAGCAGCCCTGGCCGGTCAGGCGCGCTCAGTTCCAGCACAGTCACCGGGCGCTGGGCGTCGTTGGAAATCGTGACCTGAGGCGGGAAGGCAAAGTGCTTGAGTTGCCGCGGCACTCGCCGTTTGATGATCGTCGGGTAATCGTCCGGGTTGCGCAACGCTTCGGTCAAACCTTCGCGAATGTCCTTGATACGCTGCGGGTTGTCGCCAATCGAGCCGCCTTCACTGTCCAGAACGATGTAGGTATCGAGCGTGAACTGGCTGCTGGAAGTGATGACGCGGGCGTCATGGATGTTCAGGTTGAGCTGATCCATGGCCGCGACGGTCACGGCGAAGAAGTCATGCTGGTCCGGAGCATAAATGAAGATCTGCGTGCCGCCCTCGAACTCGCGCTGGGTGGTTTCCTTGATCAACACCAAGGGGCCGCCGTCGGCCGGTTGCTGCAGGATGGCATCGCTGTGCCAGGCCACGTCGCCTGCGGTATGCCGCAGAAAATAATCGTCACCCAGCTGCGACCACAATTGCTCCACGTCGTCCGGGTCGGTGCCGTTGCGCACCAGAATGTCCAGCGCGGCGGTCTGCGTGCGTCGAATCTGTTCTTCGCGGTCTACCGGATTTTCCAGGCCGCGGCGCAAGGCACGCTTGGTTTCGGTGTACAGCTGGCGCAACAGGCTGGCGCGCCATGAGTTCCACAGCGTCGGATTGGTGGCATTGATGTCAGCGACGGTCAGCACGTACAGATAGTCCAGATGCACTTCGTCGCCAACGAACTGAGCGAAATCGTGGATCACCTGGGGATCAGACAAGTCCTTGCGCTGGGCAGTGGTCGACATCTGCAGGTGGTTTTGCACCAGCCACACGATCAAATGGGTGTCCCAAGTGGGCAACTGATGGCGAATGCCGAAGGCTTCGGCGTCCAGCGCGCCCAGCTCGGAATGGTCGCCGCCACGACCCTTGCCGATGTCGTGGTACAGGCCCGCCAGGTAGATCAGCTCGGGTTTGGGCAGCTTGCCCATGATCTTGCTGGCCAGCGGGAATTTTTCCGACACCTGCGTGTATTGCAGCTTTCGCAGGTGCTTGATCAGATTCAGTGTGTGGGCATCGACGGTGTAGATGTGGAACAGGTCGTGCTGCATTTGCCCGACGATATGGCCGAACTCCGGCAGATATAGCCCGAGGATGCCGTAGCGGTTCATCCGCCGCAGATTGCGATGGATGCCGATCTCGCACTTGAACAACTCGATGAACAAGCTGGTATTGCGGATATCGTGACGGAAGTCATCGTTGATCAGGTGCCGGTGCTCGCGCAGCAGGCGAATAGTGTCGGCCCGTACCCCCTTGATCTCCGGGCGTTGGGCCATCAACACGAAAATCTCCAGCATCGCGAAGGGCGTGCGTTTGAAGACATTCGGATGCGTGGCTTCGATATAGCCGTCGTGGAGCTGGAAGCGCGAATTGATCGACTCGGTGAGCGCGTTTTGATCGTCCGAGAGAATGACTTCCTCGAAGTGCTGAATGATCAGGTCGCTCAATTGCGCAATGCTCATCACCACGCGGTAGTACTTCTGCATGAAGCGCTCGATCGCCAGTTTCGCATCGCTGTCCTGGTATCCCAGCAGACGCGCGATGGTGCTCTGGTGGTCGAACAACAGTCGGTCCTCGGAGCGCCCGGCCAGCATGTGCAGGGCGTAGCGGACTTTCCAGAGGAACTCCTGGGAGGACGCCAGCAGGTTGTTTTCGCTTTCGAGCAAAAATCCTTCGCCTGCCAGCGCGTGCAGATTCAGCGTGCCGTATTGGCGACGAGCTACCCACAGAATCGTCTGGATGTCACGCAGACCGCCAGGCGAGCCTTTTACGTTAGGCTCCAGGTTGTATTCAGTATCGTTGTACTTGTGATGACGGTTTTTCTGCTCGGCACGTTTGGCCAGGAAGAATTCCTTGCTTGGCCACATCTGGCTTGGGCTGGTGACTTCCAGCATGCGCTGGCGCAGGCGCTCTGGTCCGGCGATGGTGCGGCTTTCCATCAGGTTGGTGATCACCGTCAGGTCAGCACGCGCCTCAACCGCGCACTCATCCACCGAGCGCACGCTTTGCCCGACTTCCAGACCGATGTCCCACAACAGTGTGAGAAAACGCTCGATGGGCTCGCGGAAAACTTCGTGGTCGGCGCTGTCCAGCAGGATCAGCAGATCGATGTCGGAGTAGGGATGCAGTTCACCGCGCCCATAACCGCCGACCGCCAGCAGGGCAATGTCGGCGTCCTCACTCCAGTTGAACTGGTCCCACGCCTTTTGCAGGATATTGTCGACGAACCAGGCGCGGTCCTCGATCAGCCGGCGGATGTCGCGGCCTGATTTGAATCGCGCATCCAGCACTTCATGGGCCTGACGAATGGCTTTCTTGAACGCAGCGATCGGGCTCGCTTTCAGCGCCAGTTCGGCCTGAAACTGACCGCGATCGAATAAATCTGGATCCACCTGCGGCATCGAACTGCTTTCCTTCTATCTATACGGGCCGAACGTCAAAATCGGCGCAACCATCAGGCCGAGGTGCGGGCAATCGTGTCATCGCTGCGAAGGGTGAAGATTTCGTACCCGTGGGCAGTCACCAGGATCGTGTGTTCCCATTGCGCAGACAGCTTGCGGTCCTTGGTGATCGCTGTCCAGCCATCGCCAAGCAGGCGCGTTTCGGCCCTGCCCTGATTGATCATGGGCTCGATGGTGAAGGTCATGCCTTCCTTGAGCTCGATCCCGTCACCGGCTTTGCCGTAGTGCAGGATCTGGGGCTCTTCGTGGAACACTTTGCCGATGCCGTGGCCGCAGTACTCGCGAACCACCGAAAACCCGCTCTTCTCGGCATGTTTCTGGATGACTTCGCCGATGTCACCCAGGCGTGCGCCGGGCTTGACGACTTCAATGCCTTTGTACAGGCACTCCTGGGTGATGCGCGACAGGCGTTCAGCCCACTCGGGGACTTTGCCGACGTGGAACATTTTGCTGGTGTCGCCGTGGTAGCCATCTTTAATGACGGTGACGTCGATGTTCAGCACGTCGCCTTCCTTCAATGGCTTCTCATTGGGAATGCCGTGGCACACCACATGGTTGATCGACGTACAGATCGACTTCGGGAAGCCTTTGTAATTGAGCGGGGCAGGAATGGCCTTTTGCTCGTTGACGATGTAGTCGTGGCAAATGCGGTCAAGCTCGTCAGTGGTGACACCGGGCTTGACATGCGCACCGATCATTTCCAGTACGTCGGCGGCCAGGCGGCCGGCAATGCGCATCTTCTCGATGTCTTCAGGGGTTTTGATGGTGACAGTCATACAAGGCTCTCTGGGGCGCGGCAGGGCCGCAGCTAAACACGGAAACCGCGATTCTATCAGACCGACGAAGGGGCGGTTATCATCGTGCCGCCTATAGGCAGTGCACGGGCGTGTGCCATCGGTGCAAAACGCCCGCAGAAACAGGCGCTTATTTCATGTTTCGTTATCAAGTCTTTTATGATATAAAATGCGCCGCTTTCCGGGGTACATCCCGCAAGCTCAAACCCACACACGTGTCGACACGATGACCTGGGTGCCTTCGGCTTTAGCCGCTGGTTGGTCATTGGGATACGTGGAGGCCTAACCCGACTTATCAAGGAACTATCATGTCCCAAGTCAATATGCGCGATATGCTGAAGGCCGGTGTGCACTTCGGTCACCAGACCCGTTACTG
>Ga0247734_1000073_pt1 | contig 89458 bp, 76 predicted proteins | sample UWRJL103311B2_FD_180933 | JGI IMG/M metagenome (GOLD analysis project Ga0247734, IMG submission 180933) | Plant litter microbial communities from Arlington Agricultural Research Station in Wisconsin, United States - UWRJ-L103-311B-2 | ecosystem: Environmental > Terrestrial > Plant litter >... | reverse complement strand
TTGTTCTTGTATGGGGGTTGGGTTAGTATAACCCTCTGTTTGCAGCGCTTTTAAAATAGGCTCAATCAGGTTTAATTCTTCGAATAACAATGTGTATGTATTTTAATTTGTTTGGACGCAAAGATACATATAAGTTCTGTACTATTTATCTTCTTTAAAACGGCTGAAAAACAGTACTGCAAAGATACATAGCACAAATCCAACAACACCGTTTAAGCGTAATCCAAAGTCATTTCCAGGATCTTTTCCATAAATAGTAAGCATAGCAAATACAGCTATGCCTAATGTTTGGCCTAGTTTCACAAACAAGTATTTTACTGCAAAAAACATTCCTTCGTGGTTTTCGCCAGTTTCTTCGGTGTCTTTTTGGGCAATATCTGCGAGTATTGCATTGGGCAATATTCCCAGGGAGGCCAATGGAAAAGAGGCGCAGACAACCAGGATCATCATTTGAATAAAAGGAGTGAAGGGAAGGTGCCCCAGGAAATAAATAGTCACAAAGATCAAGCTAAGTACAGCGAATGCTGCCATAACCAATGCTTTTCTTCCGAACCGTTTAGCTCCATAATTGATAAAGGGATAAAATAAAAGTGAGAGTACAACCATAATCCCCATGAACATCCCGCCATTTGATTCTGGCAATTTTAAAAGTACCGTTACAAAATAGAGCAACCCGCTCGATATGATACTTAAAGCAGTATAATAAGCAAAATCAGAAATGAGATAATATTTAAAATTGACATTCCTGAATGTATTTCTTATTGCAGGGATTAACGCAATGTGGGTCGGCTTTCCCTCGCTATACTGCTTTTCATTAATAAAAAGCACAGGCATAAACATCGCAATACCAGAAAAAATACTCAATCCAAAAATCGTATACTGCAATGCTTGCATCCGCTCGGTTACCTGAAAGATATCCCGGATCAGGTCGGCAAAATTATTCGTTAATGCAGAAAGGATCATTCCCAATACAAAACCTAACTGCTGAAAAGTAGAAAGTTTAACTTTCTTTTGCGGGGTGTGTGCCATCTCTGCGAGCAAGGCATTGTATGGGATAATATAGGTGGTGACCGACATAAAGAAACAGATCAGCATCAACGTTAACCACCATGCATTTTTTATAGATTCGCTATCTACTAACGGCCGGAAGATCAGCGTGCAGAAGATTACTGCAGGAATGATCGCATAGCGCATGATAGGTATCCTTCTGCCCTTTGGATTTTCGCTGCCATCACTTACCGAAGCTATAAAAGGATCATAAAAAGCATCAAACAATCTTCCTGAAGCAGCAATTAGAGACAGGATATTGAAAGCACCGAATACTAATAATTGCGGAACAAGTGGAATTAAGCCCGAGTTGTTTGGCGGCAGATAAAAATAGGGAAGCATGACAATAATAATATTGGTCATGGTGCTCCATCCCATCATCCCTGCGGCATAGGCAATCTCCTTTCTTAACGGTAATTCCTTAACCGGCATTAGCTACATCCTTTTTAGTATTAAAGAACCTGGAAATAAAATAGATGACTATAAATGCGAGAAGGATCAGCAATCCATTTATTGCTGCCGAAGGATCGTCCTGGTAAATACTGATACCCACAAAAAGGAAAAATGAAATAAACAGAATAGGAATCAGCGGATACCATTTTATAGTATAGATACTGTCTTTATTGATATGTGCTGTTTTTTTTCTTAAGATAAATAAGGTAGCTGCAGAACTGGCTGTTCCAATACATTCTAATATGATTGTATAGTTAAGAATTTTATCAAATGTCTGTGCGAAGAACAAAGTGACAAGTACGAGTGCTGTAAATGTGGTTAAACTCACTACCATTACATCAGTATTTTTATTCTTCCTGGCAAATACTGCGGGAAGTGCTTTTTCTTCGCCCATGGCAAACATCGCTCTTGGATTACTTAGCAGATTGACATTTACATAGCCAAGTACAGAAAGAAAGATAACTGCAGATAAGATCGTATAACCTGCAGGACCGAAAATTTTTCCAGCAAGGATAGAGGCAATGCTCTGTGCGGTTTTAAGCTGCTCGAAGCCGATTACCCGGACATAAGCATAGTTAATCAGGAGGTATAACAGGATGATGATAAACAACCCGAGTTTGATCCCTTTAGGAATAATAGTTTTTGCATCTTTCACTTCGCCACCCAAATTAATGGTTTGGGTGTAACCTGCAAAAGAAAACGTAACTGCAATTAGGCACATGCCGAGTGCCCTGCCATAATCTGACCATGACGGTAAACCACCTGAAGCCGTTTTAAAAACTGGTGAGACTGCCTGTACTTCTCCACCAAAAAATATGGCGCTTATTAAAGTTACGACCAGTGTAATTTTAATAATGGTTAATACATTCTGGGTTTTGGAACTCGCCCTTAATCCCAACAGGTTAATGCCGTAGAATATCAAGACAGTTACCCCGGCAATAATTAGCCGATACGTATCAGTTTGCAGCTCTGCAGGAAAGATCACACTGCTTAGGTATTCTGAACCAATTAGTGTTACTCCAGCCATGGAAGCTGCATTTGTGAGCACTATAATCCCGTTTACCCCAAACGCAATAGAAGGATGATAGCAGGCAGAGAAAATTTTATAATACCCACCAGTTACCGGGAACCTTGATCCAATTTCTGCATAAATCAGCGCGCCGCAATAGGCTACTGCCCCGCCGATGATCCATGCCAGGAAAAATAATTCGGGTATCTGTGCTTTTGCAGCAACGTTTACGGGAGTACGGAAAATTCCCATACCAATAACTAAACTTACAACGATCATAGACAGATCGAAAAGGGAGAGTTGTTTCTTAGATTGCATGCACCGGTAAAATATTAGGGAAGGTACGGCTATTTGTGTATTTGTTGAAAAATCTAACGTAATAAAGCTGGTTATTTAACTATTTTTGTGACATAAGAACAATTATGGCAGAACCTATATATAACGATGATAGTATACGGTCACTCGACTGGAAGGAACACATCAGGTTACGTCCTGGTATGTACATTGGTAAATTGGGCGACGGCTCTGCACAGGATGATGGTATCTATGTGTTGCTAAAAGAGATCATGGACAATTCAATTGATGAGTTTGTAATGGGCTCTGGCCGTACGATTGATATTACTGTATCTGATTCTAAAGTGAATATACGGGATTACGGCCGCGGTATTCCTTTAGGTAAAGTAATTGATTGTGTATCGAAGATCAATACCGGTGGTAAGTATGATAGTAACGCTTTTCAGAAATCTGTAGGACTAAATGGGGTGGGTACGAAGGCAGTAAATGCATTGTCGACCAATTTTATGGTACAGGCTTATCGCGATGGAAAAACCAAAAAAGTGGAGTTTTCCAGAGGGGAGATTGTAGTAGATCATCCTATCATTGATACTACACAGCGTAATGGTACGGCAATTACATTTTATCCGGATGAGAGCATTTTTAGGAATTACCATTATATCCCTGATTTTGTAGAGAGCATGATCTGGAATTATGTGTTTTTAAATACTGGTTTAACGGTAAATTTTAATAATCAAAAATATCTTTCTGAGCGCGGACTATATGATTTGCTGCATAAGGTAGCAGATGTAGAGAATATCAGGTATCCGATTATCCACCTGAAAGGGAATGATATCGAGATCGCGATGACACATGGCCAGCAGTACGGTGAAGATTATCACTCTTTTGTAAACGGCCAGCATACTACCCAGGGTGGTACCCACCAGGCAGCTTTCCGGGAAGCGGTAGTGAAAACTATCCGTGAGTTTTATAAAAAGGAATACGAAGCTTCGGATATTCGGGCATCTATTATAGCGGCAATTTCTGTCCGTGTACAGGAACCGGTATTTGAATCGCAGACCAAAACCAAATTGGGGTCGCAGAATATGGGGCCGGAAGGACCATCTGTAAGAACTTTCATTAACGATTTCGTGAAGAAGGAACTAGATGATTACCTGCACAAACATACCGATGTTGCAGACGCGTTACTAAAACGTATTTTGCAATCGGAACGTGAACGTAAGGATATTGCAGGGATCAAGAAGCTGGCGAATGACAGGGCTAAAAAAGCATCGCTGCATAATAAAAAACTGAGGGACTGTAAAGTTCATTTTAATACAACCCACGATAAACGTTACGAAACTACTTTGTTTATTACCGAGGGGGATTCTGCTTCGGGATCGATCACCAAATCGAGAGATGTGGATTGCCAGGCGGTATTTAGTTTAAAAGGTAAGCCTTTGAATTGTTACGAGCTGACAAAAAAAGTGGTTTACGAAAATGAGGAGTTTAACTTATTGCAGCATGCGCTGAATATAGAAGACGGATTAGATGGGTTACATTATAACAATATTGTAATTGCTACTGATGCAGATGTGGATGGAATGCACATCAGGTTGTTAATGATGACGTTCTTTCTGCAGTTTTTCCCTGATCTGGTAAGAGCGGGACACGTATATATCTTGCAGACCCCGTTGTTTAGGGTGCGCAATAAAAAGGAAACGATCTACTGTTACAGTGATGAGGAACGTAAGAATGCGATTTCTAAATTGGGCAATAAACCAGAAATCACACGATTTAAAGGGCTTGGCGAAATCTCTCCTGATGAGTTTGGCTTGTTTATTGGAAAAGATATCAGGTTAGATCCAGTGATCTTAAAAGACCAGACGATTAAGAGTCTGCTGGAATACTATATGGGTAAAAATACCCCCGAAAGACAAAAACATATTATCAGGAACCTTAGAATAGAAAAGGATACCATAGAGGAGTTAATCTCTGCTGATGCAGATGCCGCAACTGCAGCTGTATCTGAAGATATCGTTGAAATTGCAGAATCGGCTTAAGCCGGTTCTGCCTTTGTTTCTTCAGGATGCTGCGGAGGAAGTACATCTACCTTCTCTTCTACAATAGTAATTTTAGTGTGTACTGCATATTTACTAGGCCTGATACCACCGTCATACTTTTCTGCATATGCTTGTGTAAATTCTGCTCCGAAATATAAAATGATGGAGGTATAATAGATCCATAACAGGATTACAATAATTGAGCTTGCCGCACCGAATGCGGAACCCGGATTCCCTTTTTCTATATAAATACCAATTACATATTTACCTAGACTGAAAAGTAATGCGGTAAATAGTGCACCGATAATGGCCGACTTCCATTTGAGGTCTACATCTGGCAGTACTTTAAATATAATGGTAAATATGGAGGTAACGGCTGCTAGTGTAATGGCATTGTTTAAGATATAAATGAGTAGGGTAGCGGTATTGTCTGCAACAGGTATGACTTCTCCTATTTCACTATTCGTAACCAATGTTCCTATTTTAGAACCCAGGGCAACTACAATACTATTGATCACCAAAGACACCAAAAGTAAGAAGCCCATAGATACGATCAGAGAAAAAGACAGCAGCCTGTTAGTCAGCATTTTTTTCCATCCTTTTTTAGGCACCGCTTTTACCTTCCAGATTAAATTGATACTATCCTGTATCTCAATAAAAATTGCAGTTGAACCTACAATCAACGTGACAACGCCAATAATTAAGCCTATCGTAGATTTTCCGGTTAGGTTAGCATTTGCTACAAAGCCTTGTATCTGTTTTGCTGCATCCTGACCCACCATTGCGCTAATTTGGCTAAACAGTTCGGTATTTGGATTGAGTTTGTTGCTGAAGAATAGACTGGCTGCAGCAAGAATGATAATAATAAGTGGTGTTAGCGAGAAAATGGTATAATAAGCAAGTGCTGCGCTTAATTTTGTAACACGATCTTCAGCAAACCCTTTACCAGCTGCAACAAACAAATGGTAAAGGGCAATAAAGAAATGTTTTATTTTATGTGCTAATTTCATTCAGCTTGTTAAAATGGATATCCTATACCAATATTATAAATCAAATTCTCTTTTCTCCAGCCCTTGTCTCCAAATGCGACCTGGTCTATTACCCAGCGTTGCCCTTCAGCAAGGTAAGGTTTTCTGATAGGGAAAGCGACATCCAGACGGATGACAAAAATTGTAGCATCAACCCGTAATCCAGCGCCAGTACCTACAGCAAGTTCACTTAAGGCTCTGCTCGCTTTAAAACCAGAACCGGGTTTGCCTGGAACCGCCGGCTGCCCTGGTGATGCCGGGGTACCCAAATCTTCTTTTCTAAGCCATATATTTCCGGCATCTGCAAATACTGCACCATATAAAATGCTGACTAGCTTAAAACGAAGCTCTGAATTCATCATCAATTTGATATCTCCACTTTGATCAGGAATAATTGCAGGATCTAAGGAAGCATCATTTTTGTAATAGTAGGTTCCCGGACCTAACGACCGGGCGGCAAATGCACGGATGTCATTACTGCCACCGGCAAAAAACTGCCTTACAAAAGGTAATGAAGTTTTATTTCCGTACGCATACCCATATCCAATATTTAGCCTGTTTGCCCAGATCACATTCCGCGTGACTTTGAAATAGTCTCTTAAATCTAGCTCCACTCTTACGAACTGCGACAAGTCTGTGTTGAAAATTTGCTTTTTGCCTTCTTCATTTTTGCCGACAAAAGCGCCCCAAACATTTCCACCCGTTTCAAGGCTTCCACTGAAATATGTAGTATTTCTGCGTGAATCTTCCATTTGGTTACTGTAAGTAAAGTTATAATTACTTCCAATAATGAACTGGGGTTCTAAGATATTACGTAAGCCGATCCTGAACAAACTGTCTTTTTTGTTACTATCCACACTTGATCTAACGTAATTCACAGATATCGGATTGAAAGTATGTTCTTTATGGATGTTCTCTTTCCAATTATAACCGTACTCTGCTTTAAATGAATTAAGGCCATATAAAGAGCCCCTGTTGATGCGTTGGTAAGAAAGTGAAGTAATTGTTTTCGGGATAAAAGCAGTTGTACTTTGAGGTTTATAAAAAGGGACGATAAAACGAGGGAAAGTAAGTTTTGCTTCTGCAGTAATGGAATTGGAATTTAACCCCTGTGATGCACCGCTAACTTGCGTTTCAAATCCACCGCTTACACTGATATCCAATTGCTCTGCACCGCGAAAAAGGTTTCTTGTAGTTTGTGTTACTTTAACTTCTGACCCTACAAAGTTATTGGATTTACTAGTACCGGTTACGCCAAATGATAAGGAGTTTTTCTTTAGTGGTGTAAGGTAAATATTTAGGTCTAGCTCATCATTTCTAAAACTGTCTAAAGGGAGAAACTCTGCTCTTACATCCTGGAAAGCATTAATGTTTACCATTCTGTTTAACGACTGGCTATGGTCTGTTCTATTGTAAGTTTCCCCTTTTTTGAAAAACACAAGCCTGTCAAAAACCCTCGGTTTAAAAGTATTCCTGTTATCAAAGATATTAAAATCGTGGTATTGTAATGGAGTTAACTTTCTCAGTGCACTATCTCTACGTAGTGAATAATTAGGATAGATATTGATGTTTTTTATAGTATAAGGTTTCACTGCTGCATCTGGTGCAATGTCTTTTACTTTAACAGTAATATCTACCATATTTTCCCCGATGGTGCTGTCTACCTGAAGAATAATATGGTCTGGGGCAAAGTAAAAATATCCACGCTCTTTCAGATCATTATCTATACGGATACGTTCATTTTTAAATACATCAAGATCATAAAAATCACCAACCTTGATCAGACTGTTTCCTTTCTTCTCGTTTACTATACCTGACAGGTTACCTGTGTCTTTAGGGAAGGTTACACTTTTAATCTTATAGCGATCTCCTGTATTGGCTGTATATATAGCTTTAGCTTTACGGTTTTTAACTACCGTATCTCCCGTTACAACAGACTGCAGATATCCCTGTGAGATTAGAAAACTGGTCAATACATCATTGTTGTATTGAAGTTTTACCTGGTCTAACAATACTGGCGGCTCACCAACCTTGGTACGTAGCCAATGTTTAATGCCTTTCGGTTTTTTGGGCTCACCAGCCAGGTTATAGATATATAATTTGGGTTTAAGGCCTAAAATAGATTTGTTAGGTCTTGGTCTTGTTTTACTCTCCAATGTTGCTTTTACATCTTTTTCATTATCAATCCTTCCAGAGGAGTCAGGATTGATTTTAACCTCAGCTCCCGTATATAAGTTTTGTCCAGGTTTTAAATACTTAGTATTGCTGCAGGCAGCCCAAACGAGACATACTAAGATAAATAAGCTGAGTTTAGTTAGTTTTTTCATTTCTGGGCTTTTGTTCTGTTTTTGATTTGTTTCTATTTCTTCTTTTCTGGAATATCTCTCTGAACTTATTGTAATCTACTACTAGAGCAAACCCTAATCCAGTTTCAATAATCTGGCCTTCTACGACACCTTCATTCTGGTTACGCCGGTAAGCTCTTAAACGGTACCTGCCATCGGCAGACATTGCATATTCTACATTGACGTTTCCTGCAATATTACTAGAGCTTTGTCCCTGCGGTTGCGGTCCTTCAAGTCCGAAAGTGCTACCAACAGTTACCGTAAGTCTGTCGTTCAGTAATTTCTTCGACAGGCCAACTTCAAGGTCAGTTTTTTGCTGCAGCGATCCGGTAGAATAGTCTTCAGAACTGTTTACACCGAAATTAATATCTACACCCTGAATAAGATCAGAGGCAAGGTTATTCAGTTGTTCTGTTAAGAGTTTACTCACACTTGAGCGCGCAAGGGTAGACACCCCGCCGCCGCCCCCGGCAAGACTCTGGAATGGATTACTAGCCATAAACCTGTTGAGTGCAAGCAGGGAGAATACTTGTTTATTTAGCTCATTCTCATCTCTGTTGACTTGCAATATTTTAGGGTATACGAGACCATCACCGGCCCCACGTTCATTTTCAGGCAAATCTAATCTAAATGAAATAATAGGTTTCATTAATTCGCCTTTCATCACCAGGTAAACCTGTACCGGTACTTTTGTTTTTAATGAAGGCAGGTCTTCTCTGTTAAGCAAATCTATAGGTGCAGCATTTACTTCATACATCGCAGATAAATTTACATTGGCAGACATCGGGTCGCCCGTCCACACGATAGTACTTCCTTTAACCAGTTTAAATTCTTTTCTACCCAATGCACTTACAGAAATTCCAAAAACACCATCGTTTATTTCATAACGGCCGGTCATACTTATCTTTCCGCTCGGGTCCATCGTAGCTGTTAAATCTGCATTTCCTCTAACCTTCAACGCATCTCCGTTAGCCGGATCAATAACTACGTTCAGTTCTGCCTCCGGATCAACTTCAATAGCTGCCGTAAGATTAATGCCTTTTATCGGAGCTTTATCTACACTATCTGCCTTCAGGACTTTTTGTCCGTTATAAGGTGCTACATCAGCGTCAATATATTGTACGATACCTTCCTGATCGATTACTGAAGGATCTGCTGTAGGCATAGCAAAGAAAAACTTAGTACCTTTTTCTACCTTAACAGTCATGTTAACATCGGGCTGGTTCATATCTCCTCTTACTTTAATATTACTTGTAAGGAATACAGTACCATAAATCATCTCATTATCTTCTGCAGTAGAATTTAAAGCCCTGAAATTATTGGTCTTAATATCCATATTAAACCTGAAGTTTTTATAATCAGAAGTGATGATGCCACCGTTGATATTTGCTTGTCTGTTTAGTGAATCGATAATTGTAAAATTATTAAACTTAATACCTTCATTAGTAAAACTGATGGTTTCATTAGGCATTCTAAAGTAAGATCCCACATAGTTGGCCCTGAATGCTACCTGATTAAATTTGATATCACCCAACACCTTTGGCGCAGCAATCGCACCTTTGATACTTAGCTGGCCGGTCACTGTACCAGAACCCTGTCGGATTTGTCCCATAGAAACGCTTTCCAATGCTTTTAAATCGATCTTATCAATGTTTAAAGTCATGTCCAATGCATTCTCTGTATTCGTATAATAGAACCCATTTACCCTTAGTTCGTGTACACCGGTTAAAGCAATATTTGTTTCAAAGGCATTTTCAGTATTGTTATTAACCGCAATACGTAATGTACCCAATTCATCTTTTTGGTAACGGAGCTGATCGATCGTCATGTTGGCTTCAAATTTCGGACTAGCCATTAATTCTTTTACATCTACTGTTCCATTGATTACACCACCAACTAATGAGCTATCCTGTTCCGCAAACTTGGTTAAGGTTTCAATTCTAAAGTCTTTAAATTCTACTTTGAGCGGTGAATTTGGTGTGGCATTCAAACTATTAATACTTAACAACTGGTTGCCTTTACTCAGGTTAAACTGATTAGCCAAGATACCCGACTGGCCAAACTGGATATAGTTTTCCGGAGAAACAGCCCATTTCTCGTAATCTAGTAACAGTTTGTTCGGATCAAAGCTGAACTGGAAATTTTTATCCATTGATTTAAACGTACCACCAAGCATGTATTTATCTTTCAGCTTGCTATCACGCAAATAGATATTTACTCCCAATACATTATTATCGGCCGTACCGCTTAGTTCCGTATTAAATAAAGCCAGGGAAGGACTTTGAACATGTCCTACTAGTAATTTATAGTTGATCTGCTGGTTTGCGTTATCAACTGTTAGCCTTGTACTATCAACCTTATAATCCCCATAAACTACTTGCGGAACCCATGCGTTCATGATTAAACTATCTTTTTGAGTATCTAACAATCCGCTGATCCTTGCCGAAGAAAAAGTAGTTAATGTAGGTACAAATTGCTTAAGCAATTTGCTGTTGTATACATTCATGCTAAACCTAATGCGCTGTTCAGGAATTTTTGTTACCTCGCCGAAAGCATAATACTTATTAATCTGGTTAATGATAGCACTACCAAGATTGGTCAGCTGATATTTACCATCAACCCTTGCACTTAATATTTCTGATTTTAAAGTAAGCAAATTACGATCGGCAGTGGCCTCCGAATGCACATCAATTGTATCTACATTGATTTTCTCCCCATCCTTTACCACCTGTAAACTTCTGATGCTCACATCACCATTCAGGTAATCCGGATCTGCCGTTTTAATGTCTGCAGTAACCAGTCCGGCTAATTGGAATGGGGTAGGACTAAAATTAAGCTTTTGAAGATCTACCTGTTTTAGATCCAGATCTGCCTTTACTGCCGGATATTTACCTGCCATATTCACAAAAGCAGTCAGGTTAAAATTGAGGTTACTATCTGCCATTTTACTTTTCAAGTTCAGCTTTTGTGCAGCATAAGTACCACTTAACAACAAGTTACGATACATATACTTATTATAAGAAGCACTCACCAATTGAGCATTTACCTTTGCGGCAGCTGTTTTTGCATCTAATCCTGTACCATTTACATTGGCTCGTACTGTTATCCTGCCTAAAGTTTTTTGCATCTTTAGCAAACGGCCTACATTAAAATTGTTCAGATTAATATTTGCCGTATAACTTTCTTTTCCTTTAGCACCTTTCATACTTGCTACCAATTTAGCCGATCCCATATCTGTATTGATATTAAAACCGGTATTAAAATCGGTCATTGATCCCTTGAATTTACCATTGGCAGCGATGCTGTTTGGCAGTTCGATATTTGCAGGTAATGTTTTCGGTGGTATAATTACCAGCAAGTCGCCCTTTGTCATAGAGAAACGCTTAATATTAAGGTCAAGGAAAGTCTTATTTACATCTGGCAATCCTTTAACAGTACCCGTTACATCAATATTCGTACTTTTAAGTCCGCTGATCTGCAGCTGTGGAATAGAAAGGTTATTCATAAACCCGTTAACTCGGGCAACAACCTTGATCTTTTCATTCCTGTAATTTGCAGGCACTGCATCACTGAAATAGGTTGCATCTTTGAGGCCCAATACCGAATTTTTAAACTGCAGTGCCATTTTTACCCTTTCAGGATGTTTCGTCAGGTCTTCCAGACTAGTGTAATTTAATTCTGTATTATTTTCAATATTTGTATTTGGCGTTTTAAAAATGAAATTGCTAAGCTTTACCGTTTTGTCGCTATAAATAACATCACCTTGTAACTTATCTAATTGGAAACCGCTTTTCTCTTTCATTACCCCGCTTTTCACATTCACCTTAATGCCGGTGTTGCTGTAAGAAAGATTTTCTGCCGTTAACCCTAGTCCGTTAATCTTTAAATGGTTAAAATCCATTACTTTAGGGGTCGCTTTTACAGCCAGGTTATCAAACTGGATATTGTTCTCTGCAAGGTGAAGAGAATTTACCAGTACAGCCATTGCAGAAGGCTTAGCAGTAATTGTATCTGTCCCTTTTACAGGAGCTGCAGGTGTAACCGGTTTAAAAGCAAATAAGATATTTGACTTATTCAGGGTAGCATCATCCAGCTTAAAATTACTATTGGTTAGATCCGCAAATAATTTGGTTAGCGTAAGCTCATTAATGTTAAGATTTGCGCGCATATCCGATAGTCTGTCATTAAAATCTATCTTCACATTATTGAACGCCACATCCTGTACTTCTACTGTAGGTAATTTACCCGTAGCAGTTTTTGCAGAATCGACACTTTTTTCCAGCTGTGCTGCTAATTGCTCCAGCGGTTTTTGCTGTAAATATTTTAGAGTGGTGTTTTTTAAGGACAGATTTTTAATTACATAATGTTGTTTCTCCATATTGAAGTCCTTCACATTTGTAACAAACTCTCCCAAATGTACGCTTACATCATTACCAGCAACATCATCACGGTAAACAATTCCGATATCTTTAAAGCTAACTTTGTTAATAGAAAACTTCATCGTAGAAGTAGTATCCTTCTCTACCTCTGCATCTGGTTTTTTTTGTTCAGACATAAAAGCATCCAGTAAAAAAGAAAAATTAAAAGCAGTATCCGGAGCAATCCGGGTCACATTTGCCCTCATTTTTTCCAGTTCTATATTGTTGATTTCTACCTTATTGCTCAATAATTTTAACAAGCTGATATCAACAGATAATTTTTGAGCATACAATAAGGTATCCCCTTTTTTATCCTCCATATAAAATTTGTTCAGCACAACGTCTTTTGGAAGCGCTATTTTTATACTTTCAAGGCTAACTTCTGTATGGGTTTTATTCTTTAGGTAGTTAATAGCTTTGTTCTTAACGAAATTCTGAACAGCGGGGATATTTAAAGAAATAGCGATGAGTACTACCAGCATAATAATACTGGCAACTACCCATAAAACGATCTTTAAACTTTTGCGTACGTATTTATTCAACTGTCTGAGATTTGAGGAGTTTACACTATTGTGACGATCACTAAAACCATGCCATATGGTTTTTAAATTAGGTGTATAACACCTTTCAGAAATTTTTGTTTAAGTTTTTTGGGCCTATTTTAATAAATTAAAGAGATCATCTTCTATCACATACAATACCTAAAAACGCACCAGGAAGCCGCTGTGCCCCAAATCTTGTATTGGGCATTACCTTAGCAACGTGAGCTAAAATTATTATATTTGTTATCCGCTGTAGTTTTTAAACATAACAGCTGGCTAATCGTTATGTCTTTCTATGAACAAACTAAATTTCTCTATCGACTATGAAGCCTATGATAACCTTCATGAATTAAATGATAAAGACCAATTGCTTTGCAATAAAGCAGAAGAGGCACTAAGTACTTCTTATTCTCCCTATTCGAATTTTAAAGTAGCTACCTCTATACGGTTAAGCGATGGTACTATCGTTAGTGGAAGTAACCAGGAAAACCTGGCCTATCCATCTGGTCTGTGTGCAGAACGTGTTGCACTTTTTACCATTGGCGCTGCCTATCCCAGTGCAGTAATAGAAAGCATGGCAATTACCGCACATACTGATAATTTTAAGATTGAGTATCCCGTTACCTGTTGTGGTGCTTGTTTACAGGTAATGTCTGAATTTGAACGTAAACAGAACCAGGAAATTGAAGTCATTTTCTATTGCCTTAACGGGAAGGTATTGAAAGTAAAGGGGATAAAGAGTTTACTGCCTTTTGTGTTTGTAGAAGATCGTTTAATAGGGTAATTCCCTAATAATTAATTTTTAACAACTGTTTGCAAACTGTGGGAAAATTGTGTTCCCAAATTATCATAGGATGCCTTATATTTACAGTTCCCAAAACCTTTTTTAATGAGCGACGAATTAGATAATAACGTAAACGAAGAAACAAAACATACCGTAATACCTATTAATGGACTTTACGAAAACTGGTTCCTCGATTATGCCTCTTATGTAATTTTAGATAGAGCAGTACCCCACATCAATGATGGTTTAAAACCAGTTCAGCGAAGGATCATGCATTCGTTGAAAGAAATGGATGACGGACGTTTTAATAAGGCGGCCAATGTAATTGGTAATACGATGAAGTACCATCCGCATGGGGATGCTTCTATTGGCGATGCCATGGTACAGATCGGACAAAAGGATTTACTGATTGATTGCCAGGGAAACTGGGGAGATCCGGTTACAGGCGATAGTGCTGCAGCACCCCGTTATATTGAAGCTAGGCTGTCGAAATTTGCTAATGAAGTAGTATTTAATTCCGATACAACAATCTGGCAGTTAAGTTATGATGGGCGGAACAATGAGCCGCTGACTTTACCGGTGAAATTCCCATTGCTGCTTGCCCAGGGTGCCGAAGGTATCGCAGTTGGTTTGGCTACTAAAGTGATGCCGCATAATTTTATAGAATTGCTTGATGCTTCTATAGAGATTTTGCAAGGCAACAGACCTAATATCCTGCCAGATTTTTTTACTGGCGGTATGGCAGATTTTTCTGCGTACAACGAGGGTATGCGGGGTGGAAAGGTACGTGTACGTGCAAAAATCACCGAAAAAGATAAAAAGACATTAGTGATCACGGAGATCCCATATAGTACAACTACAGGGTCTGTAATTGATAGTATCCTGTCTGCAAATGATAAAGGCAAGATCAAGATCAAGAAAATTGAAGACAACACTGCGGCAAACGTAGAGATTGTGATTCAGCTGGCTCCTGGTATTTCACCTGATGTAACGATAGACGCCCTGTATGCTTTTACTTCATGTGAAGTATCTATCTCTCCGAATACCTGTATTATTAAAGATGATAAACCTCAGTTTCTGAGTGTAAATGATATCCTTGAGCAAAATACGCAGAATACTAAAAACCTGTTAAAGCAGGAACTGGAGATCAAGCTGCATGAATTGATGGAAAAAATATTCTTTAGTTCTTTACTAAAGATATTTATCCAGGGAGGGATGTACAAAAATCCGGAGTATGAGAACTCAGGTAATTTTGAAACGGTAGTCGGTGTATTAAATATACTTTTTGCGCCTTTCAAGGAGCAGCTTTACAGGGAAATCTTACCTGAAGATCTGAAGAAGCTAATTGATAAACCGATGAGCAGTATTACCCGCTTTGATGTTAAAAAAGCGGATGATCAGATGAAGGCACTGTCTGACGAGATCAAGGTGGTTAAAAACCATCTTCGTCACCTTACAGATTATGCGATTGCATGGTATCAGAAGCTTAAAGATAAATATGGAAAAGGCAGGGAGCGTAAGACTGAGATCCGCCTTTTTGATAGGGTAGAAGCCTCTAAGGTTGCCCTTGCCAATGTAAAGGTATATATGAACCGGGAAGATGGATTTATCGGAACGGGGTTGAAAAAAGATGAGTTTATTGCGGATTGTTCTGATCTTGATGATATCATCGTATTTAGAGAAGATGGTAAATGCATGATTACCAAAGTTGCTGATAAGCAGTTTGTGGGTAAAGGCATCATTTATGCGCATGTATTTAAAAAGAATGATGAGCGAACGATCTATAATTTGATTTATAAGGATGCTGCCAGTGGTGTTTCTTACATCAAGCGTTTTGCGGTAATGGGCGTTACGCGGGAGAAAGAATATGACCTGACCAAAGGAAGTAAAGGGTCTAAAATATTATATTTCACCCCTAATCCTAATGGGGAAGCCGAAATTATTACGGTAATGCTTAAACCGCATAGCAAGCTGAAGAAATTGCAGTTTGATGTAGACTTCGCAGAAATTGCGATTAAAGGCCGTGCTTCCCAGGGTAATATTGTTTCTAAGTATCCTGTGAAGAAGATTTTACTGAAAAGTAAAGGGGTATCTACTTTATCTGGATTGAAGATTTGGTATGATGAGTTATTAAGAAGGTTGAATGTGGATGGCAGAGGTAAGTACCTGGGTGAATTTGATGGTGACGACAAAATCCTGCAGGTGCATAAAGACGGTTGGTACGAGCTAAGTTCGTTTGAACTAAGCAATCACTTTGATGCCGATCTGCTACTGATCCAGAAGTTTGATCCTGAAAAAGCTTTTGCAGTTGTACAGTATGAAGGAAAAGCAAAAAACTACTTTATCAAACGTTTTGTATTTGAGCCTATTGCAATAGGTAAAAAGCAGACGCTGATTAGTGAAGAAACGGGATCTAAATTTTTATACCTGACCAGTAATCCGGAAGCAACACTGACCGTTGATGTGTTAAAAGGAAAAACGCAGATTCCGGAGACAATAGAGATTGTGTTGGCCGATTTTATTGATGTTAAAGGTATAAGGGCTAATGGGAACAGACTTACTCAGCATGATGTGAAGGAGATTAATATTAGTAAAAATGAAGAGGTAGAGCTTGGCTTGGCTGATGAAATTGTAGATGAACAACCTGTTGCAGACGAAAAAGATGATACAGCTATTGCGGAAACGGTTACAGCTGCGGTTGATACCAATGAAACTGACGAAAATGAGGTTGCTGAAGAGGATGGTGAGGAAGACCAGGGCATTGTAAATGAGCCTGAAGTTACAGGAGCAACACCTGTTGAAAAAGTAACTGAACCAGAACTGGCTGCTAAAGCTGAACCCGAAATTATTGAAGAGCCGGTAAAACCAACTGCAATAACTAAAGAAGTGCCCGTCACAGAAGTACCGGATAAAAATGCGGTGCCTGCTGAAGTAGAAGTTGCTAAAGAAAAGAAAGCTGCTGAAGTAAAACCGGTATTAAAAGAATGGGTACGGAAACCATTGCCGGTAAAGGAAAAGGTTATTGCAGAGGAAATTTTTCCTAAAGGAGAAAGTACACCTGTAGTTCCTGCTGTCGGGAAACCTGCTGCTGAAACTATTAAAGAAAAGCTTGTACCAGAAAAAACTAAACCAGTTTCGAAAGCTGCTGAACCAGCTAAAGCGACGGACGAGATATTCTCAGCTGATGAGTTAGTAAAAAAAGCTACTGTTAAGCCAGCGAAGCAAAAGAAATCTGATGATGCTAAAAGCAGGGTCACTAAAGAAGTGAAATCAGCAAAAGATATTAAACTGGAGATTACTAACCCGGATGATGTTGATATAGATGATAAAGGGCAGCTGGGATTGTTCTAACTGAATAAGTCAGGCCATCTTTCTGCTGCCATAATAAAGGATATCCCAAATATTGCTGAAGAAAGAAAAAAGCTCCAGTCCCATTTTTTAACCCTGAAAACGTTAATTAGTACTGATGAGATAAGAAGTATACCAATTACGATTACTATTTGTCCAAATTCGAGCCCAATATTGAAAGCGAATAATTCTGCTACAATATTGGTGCTTTTTCCAAGCAGACTATTCAGGTAATTGGAGAATCCCATTCCATGGATCAGCCCGAAAAATAATGTTAGGACATACTTTAGTGGTATCCCGCCTTTGCGCTTGGATGATTTACCAGATACGATATTAGTACCTGCTGTTACTAATATGGTTACGGGGATTAAAAATTCAATCAGATTTGTATTTACAGTAATGATCTTCAGCACACTTAGCGCAAGGGTGATACTATGACCTATAGTAAATGCTGTTACAAGGATCAGCACCTTTCTCCATTCTACTAATGAGTAGGTGCCGCACAGCACCATGACAAACAGAATGTGGTCGTAACCTTTCCAATCTAAAATATGTTGCCAGCCCAGTTCAAAATATAATGGAAAATCTTGCATTGGATAAATCTATTAATTTTTAATTTAAATTAAAATAAAACAGTTGTGTGAACAAGAATTTTACAACAAGTTCTTTGTCCGCAAAATCAGGATAAAAAAAGCGCTGCCTTTTAGAGCAGCGCTTTTATAAAGTTTATCTTATTGGTACTGGATGTAAATCGGAGCAGGAGTAAGCTTTAATAATTCTTCCGGTGTCATCATTCTGTTCGGTGCTTTTTTGATATCATTTTTGTAGAACAGTTTGAATCCTGTAAATTGAACAGGCTCATTCTGTATAAAATAACGGTAAGTTCCTTTTTTAAGTTCTGGTTCACCCCATCCATCCATATGCATTACAATTTGAACTTCAGGACGAAGTTTAATGTTCTGGTAATTGGTTACCATCTTTTTTGTGAAGCGGTGTATCGTAAATACTTTTGGAGGTAAATTGTATTTTTTTACCAGGTTAGCCAGGTATTCTGCACAATAATTAATATCTGCAGCATCGTAAGTCCCAATTCTTTTGCCTGGTTTTGCACCGTCTTTCATAGAAAATTCAGGATCTATACCTAAGTTTACCTGTGGCATTTTTAAGTACTTTTCAATTCTTGGCAATTCATCTTTAATAGTGCTCAATGCTACCTGAAGATCAAGGAATACGATACCATTGTGCATTTTAGCAATAGCTAGTACAGAATCTATTTGTTTGTCGCCCATTCTATTGATGTATTTTCCATCTTTTCCAGGGGTGCCGCTGGCTACAGCAGCAATATAATGTACACCGGCCTGCACAGGAGTAGCAGGATCTGCTTTTTCCCATCTTTTAATTTCTGCATTTAACCTGCTCCACATTTCTTTTGGTGCATATTCTCCTAATGCACCCATTTTTTTTGAGTGTAAATTTCCATAATAAACAACGATACGTTTAAAGGGAAGGATTGCTCCTGCCAAAGGGTAAGGCTGGTTCTTAACTGGCCATTTTCCAGTAGTATCACCATTGGCCAATTTTTTAAGCATGGCGTCATATTTGGCCGTGTCAACTGGCTGACGTGTGGTATCGGGAGCGATTGATGTGGAATCACCAGCAGCATTAACTGCTGTCTTTGTTTTTCCGTCATCATTTTTTGTCGTTGAAGTACAGTTAGCAAATAGAGCTAAGGAGGTAAATGCAATAAGTAAAGTCCCTGCGATTTGAGGTATTTTCATAGGTTATAAATGGATTAAAGTGTATTGTCTTTCGGGTGCAAAACTACACATTCAGCTGACAAATCATTCTACAAGTATAACATTCTTGGATGAATATAAATAATCTGCTGCTTTATACGTTATATCTTCGTATTGCGGGGAATTTATAGGCAATTCATGCCAGGAGTATTATCTTTACAAAATAGGTGAGTCCTCAAAAAAAGAATAGATAAATGAGATTTTTTAATAAATACTTGGCAGGTACTGTTTTGTTTAGCCTGTTATCCATCATTTCTAGCTGTAAAGATGAAGAAATAATAATTAATACGGTTAAACCTTCTGAGGGAAGTACGCTTACTTTATCAGGATTAAGTGGTACAGAACAAGGGATTAATGCGAGAAATAGTGTATTTGTGGACTTGAGCAAGGACCTGCAAAACTCCACTTTGAGAACAGGGTGGGACCTTGGGTTTTATTGCGGGTCGGATTTTAGAGTGATCATTAACCATTCTACGGGAGCAACGGCTATCCAGTTGGATAAAACCAGTTTGAGTGACGTAACTATGGCCGATGTAACAGGACTGGTCAGTGGAAGCGCTGCACTTGATTTAGGTACAGCGGCGATAAGTACTGTAGATCCGGTAACAGGTAATTTTACTAATTATATTGCTGGTACAGTATGGAAAGATGTAGCAGTATCAGAAAATAAGGTATTTATATTAAATCGTGGGGTCGCTGGAAATATTGATGCACGTGATTTAATGAAAGTACTTGTTAGCCGTACTACAAATGGATATCAAATACAGTACGGCACAATAGATGCGGCACTTCCACGTAGTACTACGGTTATTAAAGATGCTTCCTACAATTTTAAGTTCCTATCCTTTGAAAGTTTGGCGACTTTAGATGTAGAGCCTGCAAAAAAACTGTGGGATATTGAATATACAGTGTCGACTTATACAAATGCTGCAGGACTTCCTGTGGCTGTCCCGGATTTTGTACTGATTAATTTTGCGAATGGGGTTACTGCTGCCGAAATCATTTTTGGAACAGATCAGACAAAGGGCTATGCCAGTTTTACTACCGCGAATCTCTCTGGTATCACTTTTTCCGGTAATAAGGATATGATCGGAGTAAAATGGAGAACGACAGCAGGATCGACAGGTACTACGCTTAATATCAACACTGATCGCTTTTATCTGATTAAAGATACTGAAGGCAATATCTATAAGCTGAAGTTTAATGGCGGCTTGCGTGGAAAACCAGAAATTCAATATGCGCTTGTACCACCAGCACCTCTTTAACATCATGTAATTTAACAGTTTTGCTTCTTAAGAAGCAAAACTGTTAAATTTACCAAAGACACCTAATGGTAATTTGATTCCTGAGGTTGCCTGTAAATAAAGCTCACCAGTTTCCAGGTTTTTTACTTGTGGGAAAGAGGTCTTAATTAAATTTTCTACAATTACAGAAGAGAACCCTAAGGAATAGGTATTCAAGATAAGGAAATGCTCTTCTTCATCAAGCAATTGTACCACATCGTGCATCATCTCCTGGATATGGTCTTCCAGTTTCCATTTTTCACCATTCGGGCCATGTCCGAATGCAGGTGGGTCTAATATGATACCATTATATTTTTTTCCGCGTTTCAACTCACGTTGTACAAATTTTAAAGCATCTTCAACTACCCATCTTACATCTTTTAAACCAGAAAGTTCCTGGTTTTCATTGGCCCAGTTTACTACCTGTTTGATCGAATCTACATGTGTAGTATCTGCTCCTGAAGCCTGTGAGATCAGCGATGCTGCACCTGTATAAGCGAAAAGATTAAGTACTTTTGGTTTTGGGTTTTTAAATCTTTTAACAGAGGATGAAATATAATCCCAGTTTACTGCTTGCTCTGGGAAAACACCTACGTGTTTGAATGAAGTTAAGCCCAGACGAAGATTGATTTTTACTTCTTCATTTTTATACTCCACATTCCAGCGGTCTGGTAAATGGGGAGATGTCTTTAACCACTCTCCTGAAGTTGCAGAACGGCCTTTGAATTTGATATGGGTAAGTTTTTTCCACTCCTGATCTGAAAGTGTTTTCTTCCAAACCGCCTGCGGTTCTGGTCTTGATAAGACCAGGTTGCCAAATCTTTCTAGTTTCTCAAAATCGCCACAGTCAATTAACTCATAATCTTTCCAGTGCGTGGGCGTTAATAGGCTTATCATAAAATGGGGTTGTACAAATGTTATTAAAAGTTTTTCTTGGCAGCTTTCATAAAACGGCTGGCAAAAACAAAATCGTTAAGTTCTTCAATATCAGTATGGGCAATTTCTTTATTAGAACCTTCCCAGAATTTTTTACCCTCATGTAAGAAAAGGATATAATCGCCAATACCCATTACAGAGTTCATATCGTGCGTTACCACGATGGTAGTAGTGTTGTATTCTTCAGTAATCTCCTTGATCAGCTCATCAATAACGATTGATGTTTTAGGGTCGAGGCCAGAATTAGGCTCATCACAGAAAAGATATTTAGGGTTCATCGCAATAGCTCTGGCAATACCTACCCGTTTTTTCATCCCCCCGGAAAGTTCTGCAGGGAACAGTTTATTCTTATCAACAAGGTTTACACGGTCAAGACAAAAATTTACGCGTTCTAATTTTTCTTCAAAAGACTGCGTGGTAAACATATTAAGCGGGAACATAATGTTTTCTTCTACTGTCATGGAATCAAACAGGGCTGATCCCTGGAAAAGCATGCCAATCTCTTTACGGATTTCGATACGCTCTTCAAAACTCATTTGGGTAAATTCCCTGCCATCGTACTCTACTGTTCCTTTTTCTGGTGTGTGGAGCCCAATCATACATTTCAGTAATGTTGTTTTCCCAGAGCCCGAACCGCCAATAATCAGATTGGTTACCCCGGCTTCAAACTTAGCGGATATGCCTTGAAGGACGGTATTCGACCCAAAAGATTTTTCAATGTCTTTGATTTCGATCATAATAATAACTGGGTTACAATGTAATCACAGGCCAGGATACTGATACAGGCTACTACTACTGCCCTTGTGCTTGCTTGTGCAACTTCTAATGCGCCGCCTTTTACGTAAAACCCTTCATAAGCAGGAACAGTAGTGATAATAAAACCGAAAACAAATGCTTTGACCAGGGCAACAGTAATGGTATACGGATTAAAATCGGTTGTTATACCCTGGATATATTCTGCTGCAGAGATTGCACCTGATAAAGTACCACCAATAAAACCACCAACAATACTTAACACCATGGCAAAAATAACCAATACAGGTACCATCGTAATCCCCGCAATAACTTTAGGTAGGATGAGGTAACCTGGAGAATTGATCCCCATAATCTCTAAGGCATCAATCTGCTCACTTACACGCATTGTTCCAATCTCTGATGAAATCGCAGAACCAATTTTACCTGCTAGAACGATCGCCGTGATTGTAGGACTTAGTTCGAGGATACTTGAATCCCGGGTTACGGAACCGATAATGGTTTTTGGAATAAAATCGCTTACCAGCTGGAAAGCGATTTGTAAAGTCATTACCGCACCAATAAATGTAGAAATAATGGCTATCAGGCCCAAAGAGCCTACACCAATAAAGTCCATTTGTTGAAAAATAGCTTTAAGATATATTTTAAATTTTTCGGGTCGCCTGAAAACTGCTTTTAGCAGCAATAGATATTTACCAAAATTGGTGAAGTTCATTCGGTGGGAAATTAGCTAATGTATCAATACTATATAATACAAAGAAACAATAAAAATTGTTGTGGCTTTCTATTATTTATTAAAAATATTCTGGTATTTAATGAATAATGCGGTTTTTTGCGCTTCGGAATAGATAATTATGAACGCAATTATAACAGGGGCAACAAAAGGAATAGGAAAAGCAATCGCGGTGAAACTTGCTGAAAATGGGTATAATCTTGCCATCTGTGCAAGAAATAATGCAGAACTGAAAGCACTGGCTGATGAATTGGCTTATACAGGGGCAAGTATTTTCTATATGGTGACGGATTGTAGTAGCAAAGAAGAGGTGTACCAGTTTTGTGAGGCTGTTAGCCAGCAGCTTACAACTATAGATGTGCTGGTTAACAATGCCGGTCTTTTTATTCCGGGCGCATTACTTGATGAAGAAGATGCTGATTTTGAGCAGCAGCATTTGTTAAACGTGAATGCGGCATACTATTTCGGTAAATATTTTGGCAGACTGATGCGAAATCAGGGGTACGGACACCTATTTAATATAGGTTCTGTAGCGAGTAAAGAAATTATAGAAAATGCAGGTAGTTATTGTGTAACTAAATCGGCATTGCTCAGTCTTAATAATGTATTGCGGCAAGAGTTATCAAAATACAACGTAAAAGTAACGGCGATTTTGCCTGGTTCTACACTAACATCATCCTGGGAAGGGACAACTATTCCAGCCGAACGTTTTGTACAGCCTGAAGATATAGCTACTACTTTATACACTATACTGAACTTAAGCAGTGGAGTGAATGTTGAAGAGATCATGATCAAGCCGTTGCAATTTAACAGCTAAAATATAGGAGATTATATTATGGAAAACAGATTATTAAGAAACGAACACGACAAAGTAATTGCGGGCGTTTCATCGGGGTTAGCAGCCTATATGCAAGTGGATGTAACTATAATCAGGTTACTTTTCGTTTTATCTACTTTTTTTCTGGTAGGCACAGGTGTACTGGTTTATTTAGTGATGTGGATTGTTGTGCCGGTTAACAATGATCCTGCAGCGAGGTTTACAAAATTCAATGATTATTTTAAAAAACAGAATTCTGCAGGGTTTGATCCGATGCAGCCATTTGGCTCAACAGAAAATACAGAAACAAAGGCAGGTGCTGCTCCAGACTGGACCAATCCGGCCGACTTTAAAACGTTGCGTAAAGGTAGTGATACTGGCAGGACAATAGGGGGATTGTTTTTATTGGTAATTGGCTTGTATTTTTTAATGAATGAGTTTAATATCATTCCATACTGGTTTAGTCTGAGTAAATTATGGCCATTGGTGTTTGTGGCAATAGGGTTAAGTTTTATCTTAAAATCTAAACGTAAAAATGATTGGGAGAATTGGAAAAGTGAACAGGAAGATGCTGCAGGAAATCCTACTGCTGCTGCAGAACAGACAAGTGAGGTAAAATCAACACCCACTCCTGCAGGACAGCCTGATGATGTACCTGTGCAGGATTTTACAACACCAAAATCTTCAGGAATTGATTTAGGTAAAAACACAAATAATTAACAGAATCTATATCCGGGTTCCCGGAATAAAAAATATAATCATGAAACTAAACAGAGTAATGTGGGGCGTAATACTACTATTTGTAGGTATTGTCCTCTTGTTGGAAAACTTTAATATTATTGATTTTTACTGGAGAAACGTTTGGGGCTTCTGGCCGGTGTTCCTGATCATCTCTGGTGTAAACATACTGTTCAATAAAAATAAATCCCAGGTAGGGAATATGATTTGTATCGGTGTACTAGTGTTGATGCTGGGTTTTGTTTTCTATAAAGGGCAGCAGCCTCCGGCAAATAAGTATTGGTTTGGAGAAAAGTTCTCTAAAGATATAGACATTGATATCAATGATGATAAAAATGGAGAGGTACAAAAGATCAACTTTTCAGAACCGATGGCTGCCGGAGATAGTACAAAAAAGACAGTGCTTAATATTTCTGGCGGTGGTACTTCGTTTGATTTGAAGGGGTCTACTAATGAGCTTTTCGTCGCCGATGTAGAGCGCAGGAATGGTAATTTTATCCTTCAGAAGGAAAGTACGGATTCGGTAAATACGCTTACTTTTAAAATGAAGCAATCAAAAAACAGGTGGTCTATCGGTGATGGTGGAAACGATGTAGATTTGATGATGAATACCAATCCGGAATGGACTGTAAACTTAAATATGGGTGCTGGGGAAGTTGATATGGATTTCTCTGAATATAAAGTAAGAAGGTTTAAGTTTGATGGTGGTGCTGCTTCATTGGATATTAAAATTGGTGACCTTTTGCCTATTACTGATGTAGTGGTAAAAACTGGTATCGCTGATGTGAAAATTAATGTTCCGGAAGGATCTGGCTGTGTGATCAAAACTAAAACAGGCTTGTCTGCCCGTGATTTCGAAGGATTTGTTAAAATTGATAATGGATATTATGAGACACCAAATTATAAATCAGCTGCAAAAAAGATTTTTATTAATCTGGACGGAGGATTGAGTAATTTTGAAGTACACAGATATTAACATTCCCTTGGATCATCAACAGAATAATACCTACACCATTGTGGTGAATGGAAAACCAGAAGGGCCATATGACCTGGATGGTTTAAAAGAAATGAATATAAAACCCGGAACATTTGTCCGCAAACCCGGGATGGACGATTATAAAGAAGCGCATGAGTTCCCGGAACTTCGTGCGCTTTTTGGTTTCAGCTTCGAGCAAACCGCACCGCAATATTTTGCCTCTTTTGACCAGCGGCTGCTGGCCTCTGTGATAGACTATTTTATACTAACGATGTTTTACATCTTCCTGATGCTGGTCAGCTTTATTTTTATTGAAGACAAAACTGCCCGTATCAGTATTGGCGTATTGCTGATGCCAATAATCCCTCTTCTTAAATTCTTGTACGGCGTATTTGCAGAATCCTCTGCAAGTCAGGGTACAGTTGGAAAGCGTCTGCTGAATATTAAGGTGACCGATATGGGGGGGGGGCGTATTAGTCTTTCTGTTGCTTTTGGACGCAATGCAGCTAAAATCATTTCTGTTCTGCCATTATTTTTTGGTTATCTCTACAGTTTCTTGAACAAGAAGCAGCAGTGCTGGCATGATATTGCTGCAAACACACTGGTTGTGAAAGAGCGGCTAATCTGATCGGATTATTTTTAAGGCGTAATTTTTGTCTTGTAATTCCTATAAATATGCATAAACAGTGTAAGGTGCATAATAATCTTTTATCTTTGCCTTTAGTATGGAAAACGTTTCAGCGCAACAAGAATTAACGGGTGGATATTGTAATAGTTTAAATCAATATTCGAGGTTTTTAACACGTGAAGTTCAGATAGGTGATATTCCTATGGGTGGATTGAACCCGATAAGAATACAATCTATGACTACTACTGATACTATGGATACTGCCGGTACAGTGGAGCAAACAATTAGAATGGTTGCATCCGGTTGTGAATATGTCAGGATTACAGCGCCGAGTATGAAAGAAGCAGAAAACCTGGCTGAAATTAAGAAACAGCTACGCATGCGTGGTTATACTGTGCCTTTGGTTGCTGACATACATTTTACTCCGAATGCTGCTGAGGCTGCTGCGCGGATCGTAGAAAAGGTAAGAGTAAATCCCGGGAACTATGCTGATAAGAAAAGATTTGAAAATATAGAATACACACACCTGGCTTACCAGGCAGAGCTGGAACGGATTTATAAGAAGTTTTCTCCGCTTGTTAAGATTTGTAAAGAGTACGGTACTGCTATGCGGATTGGTACTAACCACGGTTCGTTATCAGACCGTATTATGAGCCAGTATGGGGATACACCAAGGGGAATGGTCGAGTCGGCCATGGAATTTATCCGCATGTGCGAAGATCTTAAGTATTATAATCTTGTGATCTCCATGAAAGCCAGTAATACACAGGTAATGGTGCAGGCGTATCGCCTGCTGGTAGAAACAATGGTGAAGGAGGGGATGAATTACCCGCTGCACCTTGGTGTAACAGAAGCGGGCGACGGAGAAGATGGAAGGATTAAATCTGCAGTAGGTATCGGTACTTTGCTGGAAGATGGATTAGGGGATACGATCAGGGTATCTTTAACAGAAGATCCGGAGTTTGAAGCGCCTGTAGCAAAAGCATTGGCAGATAGATATGTGAAACGTGCATCGCCGCCAGTTATAATGCAAGAACACATTAATGTTGGTCAGCTTCCTTATGATCCATATAGCTACAGCAGGAGAGTTACGCAGCAGGTACAGCATATCGGCGGACATCACCATCCGGTAGTGATGCTGGATGTGTCTGCAAAAAATTTGAAGGATCCTTATTTTTTAATGGAGGCTGGTTATAAGTACAACGCGGGACTGGATAAGTATAATATGGCTGACCAGGCTTGCGATCTGGTTTATTTAGGTGATGCTTTACCTTCGTTCTCTTTTCCGGGAAATCTTCGTCAGGTTTACAATTATGCTACCTGGGTAGAGCTGAAGGATAAAACGAATTGCCACCCGCTGTTTAAATTAGCAGACTATTCTTCTTTGGATAAAAAGGATAACATATTAAATCTGATCGCTGTAAATGCGGGAGTTTATGATCTTGCTTTATTAGGTACACTGGATCAGACTTCGGTACTCGTTTTGGAAACCCATGCTTTACATGGTATGGCCGAGCAACGTGATTTCTTTGTTGATCTGATCAAGAATAATATTCAGCTGCCTGTAATCATAAAACGAAGCTACGAAGCAATTAGTGCAGATGATCTGATGTTGTTTGCGGCTACAGATTTAGGTGCGTTATTTACTGATGGTCTCGGTGATGGGGTATGGATAGATGCTGCTGCATCAGTAGCGCTTCCCTTGATTAATTCTACGAGTTTCGGTATTTTACAGGCAACACGGACCCGGATTTCTAAAACTGAATATATTTCTTGTCCGAGTTGCGGAAGAACGCTTTTTGATCTTCAGGAAACTACACAACTCATCCGTTCGCGGACTGATCACCTGAAAGGGATTAAAATCGGTATAATGGGCTGTATAGTTAACGGACCGGGTGAAATGGCTGATGCTGATTATGGTTATGTTGGTACAGGTCCGGGTAAGATTACACTATACCGTGGCAAGGAGGTAGTGAAAAAAAATGTAAATTCTGCTTTTGCGCTGGATGACCTGATTGATCTGATCAAAGAGGATGGCAACTGGACGGAAGTAAAATAAAAAAGCAATGCCTTTTTTGGCATTGCTAGTGATTTTTTGCTGAAGATGAATGGTTATTCTTGCAGGAAAGCAAATGTTTTATCAAATACCTCTTGCAAATGAGGGGGCAGAGTTTCTGCTTTATAAGGGTGCGAAGCACCATATACATGATTAGCACCGGCTATCTTTTGTAGCTTAGCATTTGGCTGTGCTTGCGCCAGCTGTTGTGCCACACTGAAAGGAACATTAATATCATCATCCCCATGAAGGATCAACCAAGGTATTTCTAATGATGAAGCCGCATTTAAAATATTAAACGCTGATTTATTTGCTGTATAATCTTTTAATAGCGTACTATTTAACGGCATTTTTTCCTTAGTTCTTGCATTCTCTACAAATATTTGTCCCTCAGCAAGCCATTCTTCTTCCTGTTCTTTTTTCCATAAGGAACTAAAATCCGCTATAGCCGACCAGGTCACGATTTTACTGATCCGGTCATCTGTTGCTCCTTTTAAGATCACTAATCCACCACCCTTGCTATGTCCTATCAAATACAACGGGTTTAGTGGGTAAGTATGTGTTATATAATTAATCACTGTATCCAGATCTTTTAACTCTTTACTAGTCGTATTTGAGGCGAACGCATCCAGATCAGTTACATCGTTAGGTGCTTCTGCATTAACTCCGCTGTGGCTGAGATTGAATTTAAAATACCTGTAACCTTTTTCTACAAACCGATTCGCCACTACGTTGTGTGCCCCCCAATCTTTAAATCCTTTAAAGCCATGTACAAACAAGATATTTGGCTGGTTTGTATGAATTTCGTCATACGTCACATCTCCCGAGATCGTTTTATCTCCTGAACCGGATAAAATAAATTGCTCTTTTTTTATCATATGTGCGTCTTTGTATGTTATTTACCTACTTAAACAAACAATTAGGCAAGATGTTTAATGTATCTGAGTCCTAATTTAAAACCTTTCTAAATTGCTCTTAATTACAGCATAATGACAGACCATAATGGTGGTCTTATTACTTTTGTTCGCACTAAAAATTAATATAACCCACCTTGGAATATTTAAAGATACTTGCTTTCACACACAAACAGATTGACCTGAAATCTTTAGGGAAATTAGTTATCTGCGAGCAGACACTGGACGACAGACTAAAGAATATTCAACAAGAATTGGATATAAAAGAGATCTTTTATATCGGTACTTGTAACCGTGTGGAGTTTGTATTTACAACCGGTCACGAATTAGACCGTAATTTTATCCTGCGTTTTCTTACTGTACTGGACATGGGATTGCCAGAACAGTATATGGATAAATTTTTAGAAGGTGTTTCTGTTTACGAACAAGTAGAAGCTTTCAATCATTTATTGCGTACTTCCTGCTCACTGGAAAGTTTAGTTGTAGGAGAAAAAGAAATTCTTGCACAAGTGCGCCGTGCTTATGAAGCCTGTAGGTTATCCGGTTTTACGGCCGATTATATGCGGATGATTATGAACCGTGTGGTTAAAACTGCTAAAGAAGTTTATACGCATACCAATATTTCTAAAAACCCTGTTTCTGTTGTTTCTCTGGCTTATCGCAAATTGCGTGACCTCACTATCCCTTCGAACTCAAGATTATTGATTATCGGTACGGGTGAAACAAACAAAAATCTTGCGCAGTATCTTAAAAAGCATAAATATTCAAATTTCTCTATCTTTAACAGGACAGTAGAAAATGCAAAAAGCGTTGCCGATGATTTAAATGGTACTGCTTATCCACTTGCTGAACTAGAGAATTACGATAAAGGTTTTGATGTAATTATTACTTGTACAGGGGCTACTGAGCCGATCATCACAGAAGAGTTGTATAAAAAATTGCTAAATGGCGAAACGGGAAAGAAAGTGATTGTAGACCTGGCTATTCCTAATGATGTTGAACCTGCGGTAGTGAAAAATTTTCCTATTCATTATATAGAGGTAGAATCTTTAAAGGAAATTGCTCGCAAAAATATTCAGGAACGTTACGACGAACTTATAAATGCAGAGCAAATTATTGATCAAAACATCAAAGAATTTGATCTAGACCTTCGCCAGCGTAAAATAGAGATCGCTATGAGTGAGGTTCCTCAAAAGATCAAAGCGATCAAAACTAAAGCACTGGATATTGTGTTTGCTGAAGAAATCAATACACTTGATGAAAATTCAAGATTGGTTTTAGAGCGTGTAATGGATTATATGGAGAAAAAGTACATCAGCGTACCTATGGTGATGGCTAAAGAAATCCTGGTCAACAATAGCTAGTTTCTAATTGATTAGTCACTGCAAATACATTATTTGTTTTTATATTAAGAGTATAACTCTTTTAGGTTAAATTTGCGCCAATCCAAATACGTGATACCTACATTAGCTTATTTTAGAGAAACATCAAAAACAAGCTTTTGGAAGCTTCATCACCGTTAAAAATATACATACTCTGATGAAAAAACTTATTATCGGTACTAGAGGCAGTGATCTGGCCTTATGGCAGGCTAACTTTACGAAAGACAAACTTGCTGCAATCGGTGTTGAATCTGAACTAAAGATAATCAAAACTCAAGGTGATAAAATACTTAACCTAAGGCTGGACAAGCTGGAAGGAAAGGGATTTTTTACGAAAGAGCTAGAGGAAGAATTACTAGGTGGCACTATTGATATTGCCGTACATTCCCACAAAGATCTGCCAACTACACATCCTGAAGGATTAACAATTGCAGCTGTTTCTGAACGGGAAGATCCATCAGAGTTATTATTGATACTTAAAGACTGTGTAGATGTTACGCAGAAACTGTCGCTTAAAAAAGGGGCACAAGTAGGTACATCTTCTAACAGGCGTAAAGCACAATTGCTTGCACACCGGGGCGATTTAAATATCGAAGATCTTCGCGGAAATATCAATACGCGTATTCAGAAATTAAGAGATGAGAATTATGATGCAATCATGCTTGCTAAAGCAGGAGTGGCAAGATTAAATCTTGATTTAAGTGAATTTCATCAGGAAATACTTGATCCTACAGAACTGATCCCTGCACCTGCACAGGGTGTATTGGCTATTCAGATCAGGGAAAATGACAGGGAATTGTTTGAGTTACTGCAGCAGATTAATGATGCAGATGTGGCTGAAGAAATTGCTGTTGAACGTAAAGTCCTTAATCTTTTTGAGGGTGGCTGCCATATGCCTTTAGGCTGTTATTGCAGAAAAGAAAATGATAAATATGAAGTGTGGACCTCTAAGGCAGCGACTGGTGATGATTTCCCTGACCGTGTGTTTTTGAGGGTGAATAGTCTTGAAGGATTAGCAGAGAAAATAGTAGCTAAGTTTAGTGAGACACGGAAGTTGCCTGCTAAGGTGTTTATCTCCCGTGAAATTGGAGAACACAGCTATTTTAGAAAAGCTTTAGAAAAAAATAATATAGAAATTGAAGGAAGATCGCTTATCCGCACATTTCCAATTGTGAATGTACTAGATCCTTTTTACCTTAAACATATAAACTGGATATTCTTTAGTAGCCGTAATGGTGTAGAGTATTTCTTCAATCTTAAACCTGTATTGCCTAAAAATGTAAAATTTGGGGTAGTCGGAAGAGGGTCTGAAGATGCACTGCGCAAATTTGGCGAATTGGCTGACTTTGTGGGTGAAACAGGGGATATTTCGGAGGTAGCGGAAGAGTTCGCTCCGCTGGTAAAGGGCCAGACTGTTCTCTTTCCGAGAGCGCAGGATTCTCTGCTTACCATTCAAAAATCTTTGTCGGCAGACACTAAAATAGTCGATCTGCCAATTTATGAAACTGTTATCGAAGAAGAGATCGATCAGACTTATGCTGATATATTGATATTTACCAGTCCATCTAATGTAGAGGCATATTTTGCTGATAATCTGCTTGATCCGGGACAACAGGTAATTGCAATAGGAAATTCTACAGGAAAGAAATTTGATGAAATGGGCGTTCAATACACCATGCCATATTCTCCTGATGAAATTGGTCTGGCAGAAGCCGTATTCGGAATTGATATTAAATAAAAAAAAGAGAGGTTGATTATGTTGCACCGTCCACGTAGATTAAGAAAGAATCCTGTTGTCAGAGAAATGATGGCCGAAACAAAGCTATCAAAAGACATGTTCATGTACCCGTACTTTATTGTGCCGGGAAATGGGGTGACGCATGCAATTGATTCTATGCCGGGAGTTAATCATTTTTCAATAGATACCCTGGTAAAGGATGTTGAAAAAGGATTAGAATTAGGCGTAAATAAGATCATGTTGTTCGGTGTAGGGGATGAAAAAAGCGAAGATGCACATTCAGCCTACCATGATCACTCCTTAGTGCCGACGGCTGTTCGGGAGTTAAAGAAAAATTTTGGTGATGATTTATATGTAGTTACCGATGTTTGCGTTTGTTCATATACTACGCATGGACATTGTGGTATTTTGAAAGATGATTATGTTCAGAATGACCAGACGGTAGAAGTAATTGCAAAAATGGCATTAACACATGCGCAGGCGGGAGCTGATATGCTAGCCCCTTCAGATATGATGGATGGCAGGATAGGGGCAATTAGAAATCTGCTGGATCAGCATAGCTATGTAAACACAGCTATCATGTCGCACGCCACTAAATTTGCATCTGCCTATTACGGCCCTTTTAGAGAGGCTGCCGATTGTGCACCAAGTAAAGGTGATAGAAAAGCTTACCAGATGGATTTCAGGAATCCTGAAGAGGCATTGAGAGAAGCATTACTTGATCAGAGTGAGGGAGCAGATGTACTGATGGTAAAACCAGCATTGGCTTATATGGATGTGATTCATAACCTGAAGCAGCATGCTGATTTGCCAATTGCTTGTTATAATGTATCAGGTGAGTATGCGATGGTTAAGGCTGCTGCGCAGAAAGGGTGGATTGATGAGCAGAAGATCGTTATGGAAACTATGTATGCTTTTGCACGTGCAGGAGCAAGTATTATTACAACTTACCATATCAGGGATATGGTAGAAAAGAATTGGATTTAATATGTTAGAATCATTAAAAAAGATGTTTTCTGGGAACGAAGGCGACATGCCTGCAAATCCAGGGAGCAAACCAGATATTTCCAGAGAGAAATCTGCCGAATTATACGAAAAGGCGAAAACTTATTTTCCGGGCGGTGTTAATTCCCCTGTACGTGCATTTAAATCAGTATATGGTACACCACTGTTCATTCAGAAAGGTGACGGATGTTTTGTATGGGATGCAGATGGCAATCAATTTATTGATTTTTGCGGAAGCTGGGGCCCATTAATATTGGGACATAATCATCCGAAGGTACGGGAAAAAGTAACTGAAGTGATGCAGAGCGGTATGAGTTTTGGAGCACCAACTGCGCTGGAAAATGAATTGGCAGAGCTAATTATTAAGCATAACAAACATGTAGAAAAGATCCGTTTTACCAGTTCTGGAACGGAAGCTGTAATGTCTGCAATCCGTCTGGCACGTGGCTATACTGGAAAAGATAAGATCCTTAAATTTGAAGGGTGTTACCATGGACACAGTGATTCTTTGTTAGTAAAAGCTGGGTCAGGACTGGTTACTTTTGGTGAAACTTCTTCTTTAGGTGTACCTAAGTCTTTTGCTGCTGAAACTATTGTTGTACCGCTAAATGATACTGCTGCTTTGACACAGGCTTTTGATCAGTTTAAAGATCAGATTGCTGCGGTGATTATCGAAGGTATTCCTGCTAATAATGGATTACTGATCCAGGATGCTGCTTATATTGAGTTTCTGCAGAAGATTTGTAAAGATAATAGTGCCTTACTGATTTTTGATGAAGTAATCACTGGTTTCAGGTTAGGGTTTGAAGGTGCTGCAGGTTATTATGGTGCTAAGCCGGATATCGTAACTTATGGGAAGATTTTAGGCGGTGGTTTGCCTGTAGGGATGTATGGTGCATCTGCAGAAATCATGGGCCATATTTCTCCTGATGGTGGTGTTTACCAGGCAGGTACATTATCGGGTAATCCGGTAGCTATGGCTGCAGGAATCGCGCAATTAACAGAATTGCTGCGTTCTGGTTTCTACAAAGAGCTAAACAATAAAGCGGCCGAATTTGCGGAAAGTATCCAGCGGTTTGCTACTGCAAGAAGTTATAAGTTTAAAGTGTTTAACGTTGGGTCAATCTTCTGGTTTGCATTTACAGACAAAGATAAAATCCAATCGGCGGATGATATTGATCCACTAAGCATGGAGAAATTTAAGGTAATGCACCGTGAATTGCTGAACAGGGGAATTTACTTAGGCCCTTCGGGTTATGAGGTAGGTTTTGTTTCTGCAGCACATACAAAAATTGAACTCGAAAAAGCAAAAAGAGCAATTCTGGAAGCGTTGGACATTGTTTTTAGGAATAAGTAAATTAACACTATATTTAAAAAGTTTTAAGCTATTTTGAAGAAGTCGATCATCATATTCTATTTCATGCTGCTGTACTCTCTGGTACAGCTCATCTCCTGGGGAACGCTTGTCGTTAAACTTCAGCCTTCCCGAATGGCCATGGTCATGGGAGAGGGATCGGTATTCTTGTTTTTACTTTGTATTGGTGCTTATTTTCTGCATCAGTCGATTAAAAAAGAAGATAAACTGCGCGAGCAACAGCAGAACTTTCTGTTATCAGTGACCCACGAACTTAAATCGCCTTTAGCGGCTATCAAACTATCTTTGCAAACTATCGTGAAGAGGGACCTTGATAAGGCGCGTCAAACTTCTCTGCTTAGCAATTCCCTAAAGGATATTGAGCGGCTGGATGATCTGGTAGAGAATATGCTTCTGGCTACGAAAATAGAAAACCGCTCTTATTCTTTCCCAAAAGAAGAGTTTGATTTTTCTGAACTGGTTGGGAAAATAACAGACAGGCTGCAGATCCACTCTTGTGGATGCGAACAGGTGATCAATCCCACTATCCAGCCTAATGTAAAAATTACAGGTGATCCTTTTACGCTTTCTTCGGTAGTTACCAACCTGGTTGAAAATGCGGTGAAGTATTCTGGTCCGTGCGCTGAAGTGAGCGTAGAGCTGGAAACGCAGGATGGACACCCTTTTTTACGTGTTTCTGATAGAGGGCCAGGTATTCCGGATGCTGAGAAAATGCTCATATTTGATAAGTTTTACCGCGTTGGTGAAGAGAATACAAGAAAAGCAAAGGGTACTGGTTTAGGTCTGTTTATTGTGAAAGAAGTTTTGCAAAGGCATGATGCCGATATTAGCGTTAGAGACAACGTACCTCAAGGTACAATTTTTGAAATTACATTTAGTTGATCGTTATGCAGAAATTAAGAATATTATTGGTCGAAGATGAAGACCACCTATTAGATGCAATAAAATTAAATCTTGAACTGGAAGGATATAAAGTCCATGCGGTTAAGGATGGTAAAACAGCTTTGAAGATTTTTAAAGAAGAACGTTTTAACCTGATTATTCTTGACGTAATGCTTCCTGAAATGGATGGTTTCCAGGTTTGTGAAACTATTCGTTTAGAAAACACAGAAGTCCCGATCTTATTTCTAACGGCAAAGAATACCAGCGAAGACCGCGTAATGGGTCTTAAAAAAGGTGCTGATGATTATCTGGTTAAACCTTTCAACCTGGAAGAACTGATCCTTAGGGTGGGTATTTTAGTTAAAAGAAGTATGAAATCGGATGATTTGAAAGAGCTTAATTCTTACAAAATCGGAGAGAAAACTATTTATTTTAATTCATTTGAATTAAAACAGGATGATGGTGTGATTGTTCCCCTGACTAAAAAGGAAACAATGCTGCTTAAATTACTGATCGAAAGAAAGAATGAAGCGGTTTCTCGTGAGCAGATCCTGGAGACAGTTTGGAATTATGATGTTTATCCTTCGACGCGTACGATTGATAACTTTATCCTGACTTTCCGTAAATATTTTGAGCCTGATCAGAAAAACCCGGTTTATTTCCATTCCATCAGGGGTGTAGGTTATAAATTCACGGATATCCATAGCTAATGTTTAACGCAACTGGCAGGTATGCCCTGATGGCAATTTTTGCTGTCGCAGTGGGGGTATGCCTTTTTTATGAACAGTTTCAGGGTGCAGCAATTGCCGGTTTAATGGGTTTATTCGTGGTATGGAGCCATTTTAAAAGTAGTTCTATTTTAATGGCCTCCAAATATTTTAAGGATGGTGATTATGAGCGTGCAGATAAACTGCTTTCTGAGGTGCCTAATCCAGACCGGTTAGCTAAAAACAGACGTGGCTACTATGAGTTTATGGTAGCAACGATTGCGCTGAAAATGGAAGACTATGAACGTGCGGAATATCATTTCCAGGTTGCCAGCAGGTTTCCTATGGGCAGCAAAGCTGATAAGTCTTTTGTGATGGTACACCTCGCAAATCTTGCTTTACGTAAGAAAGATAAGTTAAGAACATTGGCCTATGCCGAAAAAGCAAAAGAACTGGCCTCTACAGAACGGGCTAAAGAGATAATTAGAAAAATAGAAAAAGAAGCGAACAGCTTATAAACCAATTGGGCCTGACTAAAAGATGTGTGATAACTGCACAATAGTCCAAACCCGTTACAACAAATTAAAAACAGATGAATACGTTATTTTTAGATGCAGCATGGTCCAGACCAACAGAACGTCCACCAGTATGGATGATGCGCCAGGCCGGCCGTTTTATGCCCGAATATTGGGAGATTAAAAACAAGTATTCATTTCTTGAAATGTGTAAGACCCCTGAGATTGCAGCCGATGTAACCATGTTACCGGTAGATCTTTTAGGTATCGATGCTGCTATTTTATTTTGCGATATCCTGGTGACAGGAGAAGCAATGGGAGGAGAGCTGAGCTTTACACAAGGAGTTGGTCCGCGTTTTGCCAACCCGGTAAGAACTATGCAGGATGTAGATAATCTTAATGTAGATTGTCTGGACAAACTGGAGTACGTTGCAGATGCCATCAAAGTTATCCAGCAGCGATTAAATGGAAGCATCCCGCTGATTGGTTTTGCTGGTGCACCTTTTACGGTAATGAGTTACCTTGTTGAAGGGGCTTCTTCCAAAGATTTTAAAATCACTAAATTGTTAATGAACAACCATCCAGAGGTTGCACATAAATTATTGGCTAAAATTGCAAAAGTTACAGCAGATTACTTGAATCTTCAGATTGCTGCAGGAGTAAATGCCATTCAAATATTCGATAGCTGGGCATTGGCTTTATCCTGGAATGATTACGAAGAATTTTCACACCGCTATATTAAAGAAATCATCGCTAACCTGAACAGGAAAGATATCCCTGTGATATCGTTCTGCAAAGGAAGTTCTGTATTTGCACCAATGATGGTAACCGCTCAGCCAGATGTGATCTCGGTGGACTGGAATGCGGACCTGCTTAATATCAAACAAAGCCTGCCTGCAGGCATTGCTGTTCAGGGTAACTTGGATCCCTTTGTATTATATGCAGAGAAAAGCGTAATCCGAAAAAAAATTATAGAATTATTTGAACGCATGCGCGGCGAGAATGGCTTCATTTTTAATCTTGGACATGGGATTATGCCAGATATTCCATTTGATAATGTAAAATACGCTATTGAAGTGATTAAGGAATTCCGTTATTAATGGACCAGTACTATCCATATATCCTTTCTGTTCATATTATCTTTATGGTAAGCTGGATGGCAGGGCTATTTTATAGTGTTCGTTTATTTATTTACCATACTGAAGCGAATGACCGTCCGCAATTAGAACGGGACATCCTGCAAAAGGAATTTACTAAAATAGAGCATAGGCTCTGGAATATTATTACCACACCTGCAATGGTACTTACTGTACTTGCAGGTGTAAGTATGATTGCGGTAAGACCGTGGCTTCTAAGTATGCCGTGGCTGCATGTTAAATTGAGTTTCGTTTTGCTGCTGTTGATTTACCACTTTGTTTGTCAGCGGATAATGAAGCAACTCAAAAATGGAGTATTTAAAATGAGCTCTTTTAAGCTGAGGCTGTGGAATGAAATGGCCACCATCTTATTAGTTGCTATTGTATTTACAGTGATGTTAAAGAGTACTGTCGACTGGATCTATGGTTTAGTGGGACTGATCATCTTTTCTGGTGTGATTATGACGGCAGTGAAACTCTATAAAAATTACAGGCAAAAACACGAATCTTAATTTAATCATTTGCATCAGCTGTCCACTTTAGTGCTGCAAGCATATAGGTTCTCATCAACAATAAAAGAGTATTACATGAAAACAACGTTACTATTTTTATTCTTCATTTTTGCAGGATATCAGATGACTTATGCACAGTTTAATAATAGTGCAATTGAAAACCGGATCCGTCCTGATAGTAACGCCGTTGGTGAGGTACACTTTAATTTCTACAATTTTAATTATGTAAGAGATTATGAATATTCGAACCAGTTTCATGATGGTTACACATTATATGGTACACAATTGCAGCCTCAGCTTGTCTATTATGCTCATCCTAATTTAGCAATTGTTGCCGGCGCTTATATCAGGAAAGATTTTGGTGATAATGGAGTGAATGAAGCAAAGCCATTGTTTACATTAAAATATCATAAAAAAGACCTGACTTTGAATTTTGGTAGTTTGGAAGGTGGCATCCACCATGGTTATATTGAGCAATTGTGGAACTTTGAACGCCAGATTACTGACCCGATACAATATGGTACGCAGCTAATTGTAGAGAAAGAAAAATTTAAATTAGATGCATGGATTGCCTGGCAGAAAATGATTTACAGCCCTTCTCCTGTAAAGGAACAGATCATTGGCGGATTAACTACTGAAAGTACAATTTTACAGCGAAATGGCTGGAAATTGAGTGTGCCGGTACAATTTCTGGCTTACCATAAGGGCGGACAAATTGATACTTTGAAATCTATACCGCTGCAAACATTGTTTAATGGTGCTGCGGGTTTAAAGCTACATAAAGAAATAGGGGGGAATACGATTAAAGAAATCTATACTGATAATTATGTTGCGGTTTATAAGGATTTTTCTCCCGTAAAGACAGCTGCTTTTAAAGGTGGTTTTGGTGTCTGGTTAAATGCTGGTGTAGACACAAAATTCGGAAGTATTGTTGCTTCGTACTGGAAAGGAAACAACTTCGAAACGATTAAAGGTATGCCTTTGTACCAGTCGGTCTCAACTACTTTATATGATTTCGGCTATAAAGAAAGCAGCCGTAGTATCTTTCTGCTGCGTTACTGTTATCAAAAAGAACTTTTACCTAATCTTTATCTGGATACGCGTATTGAACCGCATATTGATCTTGGTACTTCAAGAAAAGAGTCATTACAATTCCAGGGATCATTCTTCCTGACCTACAAACAGGATTTCAAGTTGTTTACGGTGAAGAAATAATTATTTTCTCTTGCGTGCAACCTTTTGTGTAGTTAATCATCTTACTATATATAAACAACTAAGGACTTGACGCTAGCATCTACTATAAACGATTTACTGGAAGGCTGTAAAGCTGGGGACCGCAGGGTGCAGGAAATGCTTTATAAGCAGACTGCTGCTAAAATGCTTGCTGTTTGTATGCGTTATGCACGTGATCAAATGGAAGCTGAGGATTCTTTACAACTGGGCTACATTAAAATATTTCAGAAAATAAATGAATACCGGGGCGATGGTTCTTTTGAAGGGTGGATTAGAAAAATAATGGTAAATACAGCCATTGAGAGCTACCGCAAGAATTTACGAACATTAAATCTGGTGCCTATTGAAGAAGGCTATGATCAACCCTCTACAGGCTTTGATTTTAGTCAGCTTGGTATGCAAGATATCTTGCGTCTTATCCAGGGGCTTGCAGATGGCTATCGTATAGTTTTCAATATGTATATCATTGAGGGATATTCACATAAAGAAATTGCCGCAGCACTAGGAATCTCCGAAGGTGCAAGCAAATCACAGCTATCGCGTGCAAGAGCGATTTTAAAACAGGAGATCATTAAAATGGAGGGCAGTAGTTATGCAGCATATGCAGGATAAAGAATTTGATGAATTGTTCAGAGACCGGTTTGAATCTGCAGAAATTGAACCATCTGCAAATTTATGGAGTAATATAGAAGGAAAGCTTACTGTAAAACGTAAACGCATTTTTCCTTTATATTGGAGTGCAGCGGCAGCTATTATTGCAGCTGTTACAGTAGCTTTGCTCTTCCAAAAAACAGATAAAATCCAATTAAATGGTACAGCTGTGCTTTCTCAGCAAGCTGTTAAAGGACATCAGGTTATTTTAACACACCAGCCGAATGGTAGTGATCGTGCTGTTCCTTCAGAAAAAAAGCAAGGAACAAATCAATATGCTGCTGTATCACTACAGCATAATACAGAGGTTGAGAAACGTCCAAATAACCTTACTGCAAATCTGGAAGTTTTGGCTGATGAACCGGATAATAAAAAAGATTTGTTGGCGATGCAACCTTCGGTCGTGATTTCTCATCTTGAATATAAAGAAGCCAAATTGAAACAAGAACCGGCTAAGCTGCCAAAAGCCATTACGCCGCCAGTAGAAGATGTGATGTTGGCTAGTGCTGATGTCACTTCTGAAGTTAATACTGAAGCAGATAATGATGAAGTTGGAAATGAAAACAAACGGGCAGAGAGCAAGGGGATACGTAACATGGGCGACCTTATAAACTATGTTGTAGATAAAGTTGATAAAAGAGATGAAAAGTTTATACAGTTTAAAACTGATGATGATGACAACTCTTCTTTGATTGGCCTAAACATAGGAATGTTCAAGTTTAGCCAGAAAAAACACAAATAATACACACAGATAAATGAAAAAGATCTTATTAACTTCATTACTGCTCATTGGTATGGGCACTATGATCTCTCAGACTGCAAGTGCACAGGACGATTCTACAAGTACTAAACGCTGGTCAAAGAAAAAAAATTATAAAGTGAGTATGTCTTTTGGTGACAAAGAAGATAGCGTTAAAAATGCAGCTGCTCCAAAGGGCCGTTTTATGGGGGGTATTACTTTCACACGTTTAGATATTGGTTTTTCCCGCCTGATTGATAATGGCAGCTTTTCACTTTCCGATAAAAATGAGTTTCTGGATTATAAAGGGGCTAAAACCAGTACTGTCTCATTTGATGTGCTATATTTTGGTTATCGCTTTAATCCTAATTTTAAAGTATATATCGCTGGTGGTTTTGACTGGACAATGATCAGGTTAAAAAAGGATATTACTATCCTGCCGGACACACGTGATCTTACTTATCGCGAAGATGATATTAATTACAGTAAAAATAGGTTATCCAGCAGCTATGTACACATTCCTTTGAATTTTGAATTTCGTACTAAAGAAAATGATAAAGGAAAGCGTTTTTATTTCGTGCTTGGTCCTGAAGTAAGTTTTTTGTTAAACGGAAAAGTTAAACAAATCAGTGATGAGAAGGGCAAACAAAAAATCAGGGATGATTATAACTTTCAGCCAGTTCGCGTAGGTGGTACAGTACGCCTGGGTTATGGCAGCATTGGCTTATTTACTAAATACTATTTCAACGATATGTTCGACAGTGTACCACAAAAAGGCTTGAGAAATATGTCGTTTGGGGTTACCTTCGGCTTGAACTAACAATACGCATACACACAAATCAAATCAACCTCAGGGCTTTGTTCCTGAGGTTTTTTTATGTCATATACATTTCAATTCTATATGATTACTGTATAATTTCCTGATGAAATGTATCTTTACCATGTGGACGAAAACATAATCAGTGTTAGGGAACTAACCAAACAGTATCAGACAGAACAAGTATCAGGCATCAGTAACATTACTTTTGACATTAAAAGAGGGCATATCGTTGCCGTAATCGGTGAAAGCGGAAGTGGTAAATCAACCTTGCTAAAATCCATTTTTGGATTATTGAAAGTAGACGAAGGAGAGGTGCTTTTTAACGGTAAACGTGTACTTGGTCCGCATGAGCAATTGATTCCCGGCCACAAAGAAATGAAGATCGTAACACAGGATTTTTCATTAAATATTTATGCAAAAGTATATGATAATATAGCTTCTGTATTATCTAATACAGATGTAAAATCTAAGGAAGAAAAAACAGTTAAGATGATGCAGCACCTGCACATTGAACACTTAAGAAATAAAAGGATCACAGAACTGAGCGGGGGCGAGCAGCAGCGGGTAGCAATAGCAAGAGCTTTAGTTAATGATACCAGTCTGCTGTTACTGGATGAACCTTTTAGCCAGGTGGATGCACTGTTAAAAAACCAGTTGCGTGCAGATATCAAACGCATTGCAGCAGAAACTGGCGTTACAGTAATAATAGTTTCCCATGATCCGGCAGATGGTTTATTTCTTGCGGACGAGCTGCTGTTGATTAGAGACGGGAAGCTTATCCAGAAAGGAAAACCGTCTTTTATCTATAATCATCCCGCACACATTTATACAGCGCAGCTTTTAGGTAATGCAGTTGCTTTAGATGCAGCAGACGCATTAAAGCTAGGCATTACAGCAAAAGGAAAATCAGTAGTGTTCTATCCGGAATGGGTGGAGCTAAAGAATGGTTGGAACAGTAAACGCTACGAAGTTATAGATGTTTACTATAAAGGGTTTTATGAAGAATTGCTGCTGGAAAGAAATGGGGTATTGATCAGGGCAATTCAGCTAAATAGGGATACTTACAAAAAAAACGACCACGTTCAGGTGAACATTAGTCGTTTTTTAGAGTTTTAATATTTTATAGAGAAGATCTTACCAAAACGATTTTTACCCGTGTTGTGGTTGTTGGTCTTATTGGAATAAGTTTACTATCACCAGAGGTTTGGATATATAAAGTTACAAAACGTGGCCTTACTTCATAGCTATAACTTTGCCCATCATATACAAAAGGTATTTTCTCATAAGTATCATCGTCTTGTCTGGAGATCATTAAAGAGATATCATCATTCTCAAAGGTATCTTCATCAATATCTGCTACAGGTATATCTACAGAAAGTGTAGTTCCGTTATTGCTGGATATCCACTGGTTAGCATTAACGTATTTTAATATAGTCACGTTTGGTATTGTGTCATTTGGGATATAGACCTCTTTTTCACAAGATGATAAACCAATCGTTACCGTGCATAAAAGCAATAGTAGGTATTTTTTCATATTTGATTATTTGTACTTCACCAGCAAATGTATTGCCAGTAATTGAATTATTTTATTAAAATATTGGAAACACCTCCAATATTTTTTAATTAGCTATAATATTAATTATTATAATATAATTTTCCGTACAAATATCTGTATTATTCTTGATGGAGTATTTTCAATCCGAAGAAGATCGTTAAGAATTTATAGAAGAAATCCATCAGGTTAAGATGTGGTAAAATATAAATTGGGACAGATTTACCGTCCCAATCTATATTACTTATACCAGGTATTCAAAGAGCGTACGATCGTCATTCAGTTCAATCACTTCGAACTTAAACTCTTCCATTCTTTGTTTCAGAGACTCATAATCTGAGCTTTCCTGTAATTCGATACCAACAAGTGCCGGTCCGTTTTCCCGGTTTGTTTTTTTAATAAACTCAAATCTGGTAATATCATCATTTGGGCCAAGCACATTGTTTACAAAAGCTTTTAAAGCTCCCGGACGTTGCGGGAAACGAACGATAAAATAATGTTTAAGACCTTCAAAAAGCAGTGATTTTTCTTTAATCTCCTGCATGCGCTCGATATCGTTGTTACCACCGCTAACGATACAAACTACAGTTTTACCTTCAACAGAATCTTTCAGCTGATCCAGTGCGGCTACAGCCAATGCCCCTGCAGGTTCTACCACTATAGCGTCTTCATTATAGAGTTTCAAAATCGTTGTACAGATTTTTCCTTCCGGGATTAACAGCATCTGGTCCAGTAAATCACTGCAATATTCAAACGTCAGATTACCAACCCGTTTTACTGCTGCACCATCCACAAAGCGGTCAATATAATCCAGCGTAACAGGGGAACCATTTTTAAGGGCCTGGTTCATTGAGGGGGCGCCTTCTGGCTCCACACCAACGAGTTTTACCTTAGGATTGATGTTTTTAAGGTAGCTTCCTACACCCGAGGCCAGGCCGCCGCCACCGATCGGCATTACCACAACTTCTACTTCTGGCAAATCCTGATAAATTTCTACCCCTACGGTACCCTGACCTTCAATGATTTTAGTATTATCAAAAGGAGGGACGAACACCATTTGGTGCTGTTCGGTATAAATCAGCGCTTCCTTCATGCAGTCGTCAAAAGTATCACCAACTAATACGATTTTGATGTTATCACCGCCGAACATTTCGGTTTGTTTTATTTTTTGCCTTGGTGTAATTTCAGGCATAAATATCACTCCTTTAATGTTTAATTTTTTGCAGGAATAAGCAACACCCTGAGCATGGTTGCCTGCACTTGCGCAAACTACCCCACGCTCAATCTGATCTGCACCAAGGGTGCTGATCATGTTATAGGCTCCACGTAACTTATAAGAGCGTACCACTTGAAGATCTTCTCTCTTTAAATATATTTTTGCCTTATATTTTAAGGAAAGACCTTCATTATACTCTAACGGGGTACGTTTTACCGTATCTGCTATGCGGATAGCGGCAGCTTCAAAATCCAGTTCCACTTCTTTTTTAACCTCCATTTTACAAGAATTTATTCAACGCATCCAGATAAGCATCAGCCGATGCTTTCACTATGTCAGTACTAAAACCGTAACCTAAATATGATTTGTCTTCATAAGACACACGCATATTTACCTTACTTACATCGTCACTTCCGCCGTGTATCGCCTGGATAGTAAATTCTTTTAATTGGATATCTTTTCCAATTACATTGCCAATGGCTTTGATTGTAGCATTTACCGGGCCATTACCTTCCGCCTCGGCTTCATGTTCTACGCCTTCATATTCCAACTTTACGGTAGCCCGGGGATTAACATCATCGCCGCAAACAACTTGTAAAGAATTCAGCTTATAACCGTTTTTAACGTTTTCTTCTTCTCCATCACTCATTAGTGATAACAAGTCATTATCAGAAATCTCTTTTTTCGTATCAGCCAGTAATAAAAAGTTCTCATAAACTTTATCCAGGTTCAACTTGTCTATTTCATAACCTAAACGTTCTAAGTGGTGTTTTAAAGCATGGCGGCCACTTCTTGCAGTCAGGATAATATCAGATTGATCAATACCTACATCTTCCGGATTAATTATCTCATAGTTTTCTCTGTGTTTGAGGAAACCATCCTGGTGGATGCCAGAACTGTGCGCAAATGCATTCTGACCAATAATAGCTTTGTTTGGCTGTACAGGCATACGCATCATACGGCTAACTTTAGTACTGATCTGGCTAAAATGCTTTGAATTGATATTTGTACTTAAGTTCAATGCGTGATGTGTTTTTAAGACCATTACGATCTCTTCTAACGCAGTATTACCAGCGCGTTCGCCAATTCCATTGATTGTACATTCAACTTGTCTGGCGCCGTTAATTACCCCGGCTAGTGTATTTGCTGTAGCAAGCCCCAAATCATTGTGGCAATGCACAGAAATAATCGCCTGATCGATATTTTTTACGTTTTCTTTTAGGTATAGGATTTTTGATCCGTATTGATCAGGAAGACAATACCCATTAGTGTCAGGAATATTTACCACTGTAGCACCTGCAGCAATCACAGCTTCCACCATTTGTGCAAGAAATACATTGTCAGCGCGGCCTGCATCTTCTGCATAGAACTCAATATCTTCTACAAATCTCTTTGCATATTTTACCGCTTCAACAGCACGTGCAAGGATATCTTCACGGGTGCTGTTAAATTTGTATTTAATGTGCATATCCGATGAACCGATCCCCGTATGTATCCTGGGGCGTTTCGCATATTTCAAAGCTTCGGCAGCAGCATCAATATCGCCTTTATTCGCACGTGTTAATGCACAGATAATAGGTTCATGGACCGCTTTAGACAATTCTACCACACTCTGGAAATCGCCAGGGCTCGAAATCGGGAACCCTGCTTCAATTACATCTACACCGAGTGCTTCCAGTGCTTTAGCAATTTCTATCTTTTCAGGGGTTGAAAGCTGACAGCCAGGTACCTGTTCTCCATCGCGAAGGGTAGTGTCGAATACGTAAACTCTATTTGGATCGTGTAACATAACGTGTTTAGTTAGTATAAGTTTTTTGTGTGATAAATTTTAAGACGAGCTTGCCCATTTCTTCAGTACCAAGCACTTTATAAGGATTGGTAGCCTCATCAGCAATATCATTTGTTCTAAAGCCATCTTTCAATACCTGGTCAATCGATGAAATGATTAATTGTGCCTCTTCTTTTAATCCGAAGCTGATTTCCAGCATCAGGGCTACAGAAAGGATAGAAGCCAGCGGGTTCGCCAGGTTCTTTCCTGCAATATCATGTGCAGAACCATGGATGGGCTCAAAAAAACCTGTTCCATCACCAATAGATGCAGAGGCCAGCATGCCCATTGACCCAACAATTTGTGAAGCTTCATCAGTAAGGATATCGCCGAATAAGTTCGCTGTAAGTACCACGTCAAACTGTTTAGGGTCTTTAATCAGCTGCATTGCTGCATTGTCGATAAACATATGGGTAGTTTCTACTTCAGGATATTGTTTTGCAATCTCCTGAACGGTTTCTCTCCATAATCTTGAACTCTCCAATACATTGGCCTTATCTACAGAGCAGAGTTTTCTGCCACGTTGCATTGCTGCTTCATAAGCTTTATGCGCAATACGCTCTACTTCGTATCTATGGTAGATCATAAGATCTGAAGCCGTGTTCCTGTCTGCTGACCTTGTCTTTTCTCCGAAGTAAACATCACCTGTTAATTCGCGGAAGAATAAGATGTCTGTACCTTTAAGGATGCTGGCTTTAATACTTGATGCATTCAGCAACTCATCAAATAACATAATCGGACGCAGGTTAGCATACAATCCCAATTCTTTACGGATTTTAAGCAGTCCTTGTTCTGGACGAACTTTGAGCGAAGGATCGTTATCATATTTAGCGTGACCAACTGCACCAAATAAAATAGCATCACTTTTCTGTGCTTTTTCCAGTGTTTCGTCCGGCAAGGGATTGCCTGTCGCTTCAATAGCGGCATGGCCCATCAATGCTTCATCGAATGTAAATTCGTGATTAAAGCTTTTTGCTATCTGTTCCAGGATCGCTTTACCCCAGGTGGTTACTTCTGGTCCTATCCCGTCCCCGGGAATTACTAATATATGTTTCTTCATTATATTAAACGCTTTCTAGTATAGTTTCGACGGATTTTACTTCTCCGTTTTCTAATAAAATTCTTTTCTCGATGCAGGCTGGTAACTGTGATTCAAAGTGGCCAACATAAATTAGTGTTGTTCCATTTTTACACAATTCATCCACCAACTTGTTAAAATATTGTGTTTGGTGCCGATCCAGACCCTGGCAGGGCTCGTCCAATATCAGCAACTCTGGGTTTTTAATAATTGTTCGTGCGAGCAAGGCTAATCTTTGCTTTCCAAGAGGGAGCTGGTTTAATAGCCTGTCCTGGTATTCTTCCAAACCAAAATAACTAATCAACTCCGCTGCCTGGGTCCTTTTTTTATAGTCAGGCTCCGTAAATAAACCCGAGCTATCAAAAAATCCAGAAATGATACTATGTTTTACTGTTGCCATAGGATCAAAATACCAATGCAATTCTGGTGAGATCAAACCCATACGCTTCTTAATGTCCCAGATACTTTCTCCGCTTCCCCTTTTATTGCCAAACAGATAAAAATTATTAGCATAAGCCTGGGGATGGTCGCCGGTGATCAAACTCAATAAGGTCGATTTTCCTGATCCATTATGACCTTGCAATAGCCATTTCTCTCCTGGTTTAACTTCCCAGTTGATGTTTTTTAAGACTTGTTTTTCACCATAACTAATATTGACATCAATCATTTTGATCACACTGTCCGCAGAAGAAAGTGGTGCTTCATTTAGAAATTCCGGAACAGGTCTGGTCATTTCTTGATATAGTTCTCCCGTATATCCGTCAGCAGCAACTTCTAACAACTGACCATCTTTGATTACTGCAAAACGGTTAATCACTTTAGGTAATTCTTTTTCATTGCTGATCAGGATCAATTGGGTGCCAGCTGCGGTTATTTCTTCCAGCAGGCTGTTCAAGTGCTTACGTGACAACTTATCCAATCCGTTATAGGGCTGGTCCATAATCAGCAACTGTGGTTTAAGCCATAAAGCTTTAACCAGCTGTAGCTTTTTATGCTCTCCGCTCGATAACTGGATCAAGGTGGAATTAATCAACTCTGAAAATCCTAGTGCAGCTAAAAGTTTTTCCACCTCATCATAATGCAGCTGATTTTTTTCTCCATAAGCTGCCAATTCTGCTTTTACAGTAGCGGTAGTCTCCGTTGCCTGTTTATTATAGCGCTGCTGATAATAGAAATTAGACTGTCCTTCTAAATCTGTAAACTGATACCAGCTGGCTACAAAATGTGCAACAGCAGGTGAGGCATTATCCGGATCAAAGTGTATGTAAATATTGCCGGCAAACTTAATTAGTCCTGTAATTGCTTTAGCTAATGATGTTTTACCGCTTCCACTAGTACCACTTAACAACCAATTCTCCCCACGGTTAATTACCCAGTTCAAATCTTGCAGCACCAACTTGTGGTGATACTTTAGATTAAGATTGGCGATATGTACAACGGGTCCAGACATTATTTTGCTTGTTCGAATTCTTCAATTAATTGTTTTTGGTTTAGGATAAAGTCGATATCATCATAACCGTTAATGATGCAGGACTTTTTATAGGCGTTGATTTCGAAATCACTTTTTTCGCCTGTATCTACAATCGTTACCGTTTGGTCTTCCAGATTTACATCAAGTTGTGCTTTGTGGTTTTTGCTAACTGCAGTAAATATGGCGGCTAAGAAATCATCGCTTACCTGGATAGGCAGCAGGCCATTGTTCAATGCATTTCCTTTGAAGATATCTGCAAAAAAACTACTGATTACAACGTGAAAACCAGCATCTTGAATAGCCCATGCGGCATGTTCACGGCTACTGCCGCAACCAAAGTTTTTTCCTGCTACCAAAACCTGACCGCTATAAGTGGGGTCGTTTAGTACAAAATCAGTTTTAAGGGTATTGTCGCCATTATAACGCCAGTCACGGAATAGGTTTTCGCCAAAGCCCTCGCGGGTAGTGGCCTTTAAAAACCTGGCCGGAATAATCTGGTCGGTGTCAATATTTTCTATATTTAACGGCACAATAGCCGATGTTAATCTTACGAATTTTTTCATTGTAGTATATCTTCTTTAAGCCTCAACTAATAGATCTCTCACATCGGTAATTTTCCCTGTAACAGCTGCAGCAGCTGCAGTAAGCGGGCTTACGAGCAAGGTTCTTGCATTCGGACCCTGACGGCCTTCAAAGTTCCTGTTGGAAGTAGAGACACAATATTTTCCTGCCGGGATCTTGTCCTCGTTCATTCCAAGGCATGCACTGCACCCCGGTTCACGAAGCTGAAATCCTGCTTGTTCAAATATCTTATCCAATCCTTCGTTTTTAGCCTGCTGCTCTACTTGTTTTGATCCGGGAACAATCCATACGGTCACATTATCAGCTTTTTGCTTATCCTTTACAAATTCAGCTACTTCACGCAGATCTTCAATGCGGGAGTTGGTACAACTACCGATAAATACATAATCAACGGGTTTTCCAATTAATGAAGAATCATCGTCGAAGCCCATATAATCTAACGCTTTCTGGTAAGACAGTTTTTCTTTTTCAGGCTGTGAAACTGTAGAAGGAATGTTTTCTTTGATGCCCATACCCATACCCGGATTAGTTCCATAGGTAATCATAGGTGCAATAGCTGCAGCATCGAAGGTTAAAACGCTATCAAACTTTGCATCAGCATCGCTGTACAACGTTTTCCAGTAAGCTAATGCTTTATCCCATTCTGCACCTGCAGGCGCAAACTCCCTGCCTTTGATGTAATCGTATGTTACCTGATCGGGCGCAATTAAACCACCCCTGGCACCCATTTCTATACTCATATTACAAATCGTCATGCGGGCTTCCATACTTAAAGCTTCAATGGCCGAACCTGCATATTCAATAAAATAACCTGTACCACCGGCAGCAGATATTTGAGAAATGATGTATAAAATAATGTCTTTAGCACCAACGCCTTTTCCTAAAGTACCATTAACTTCAATTTTCATGGTCTTCGGTTTTTGCAGCAATAAACATTGTGTAGCGAAAACCTGCTCTACTTGTGAAGTGCCAATACCAAATGCGATCGCGCCGAAAGCCCCATGGGTAGAGGTATGACTATCACCGCAAACCATTGTTTTACCGGGGAGGGTAATACCTAACTCCGGACCAATTACATGTACGATTCCTTGGAAAGGATGGCCAAGACCATACAATTCAACACCAAATTCTGCACAGTTTTTCGTAAGCATATCAACCTGATAGCGGGAAAGTTCTTCTTTGATCGGCTGCAGCTGATCTATTGTAGGTACATTATGGTCGGCTGTTGCAACAGTTTGCTGCGGACGGAAAACAGGTAATCCTCTTTTACGTAAACCATCAAAAGCTTGTGGTGAGGTAACTTCGTGGATTAAGTGCGTATCAATATACAGGATGTCAGGAAAACCTGCTTCGCTTTTTACTACGTGTGCATCCCATATTTTTTCTACTAATGTTTTTGACATTTTTTTATTGTTTTGTAAACCTTTCAAATCTTACGACCTGAAAGGTTTGTTGTTTTTTATACTGTTTTAATAGACTTCATTGCAGTCATTGCTTTTCTTAATTCAGCGCCGATCTGTTCAACTTCATGTGAGCGGATTACTTCATTTACAGCAATTAGTGCCCTGTTATCAACAGCGCCATCTTTACCATCATTAAAGTTTTTACCAATCAGGTCTGTATCAACGTGCGTCATAAAATCTGCCAGCAATGGTTTACAAGCATGGTCAAATAAATAGCAACCATATTCTGCTGTATCAGAGATTACCCTGTTCATTTCGAATAATTTTTTACGGGCGATTGTGTTTGCAATTAGCGGCGTTTCATGCAATGATTCATAATAAGCAGATTCAGGTTTAATTCCTGCTTCTACCATTGTTTCAAATGCCAGCTCAACACCTGCTCTGATGAAAGCAACCATTAATAAAGCATTATCAAAATATTCTTGCTCACCGATTTTTACTTCACCAGCTGGTGTTTTTTCAAAAGCAGTTTCGCCTGTAGCTGCACGCCATGCCAATAAGTTTTTATCACCTGCGGCCCAGTCTTCCATCATGGTACGGCTAAACTCACCGCTCATAATATCATCCTGGTGTTTTTGGAACAACGGGCGCATGATAGTTTTCAATTCTTCTGAAATTTCGAAAGCTTTGATTTTGGCAACATTGCTTAACCTATCCATCATCGCCGTGATACCACCTTGTTTCAAAGCTTCAGTGATTACTTCTACACCATATTGAACTAATTTGGAAGCATAACCTGCATCAATTCCTTTTTCAATCATTTTATCGAATGAAAGGATCGAACCCGTTTGCAGCAATCCGCAAAGGATAGTTTGCTCACCCATTAAATCCGATTTTACCTCGGCAACAAAAGATGATTTTAATACTCCCGCTCTGTGTCCGCCTGTGCCTACGCAATAAGCTTTTGCTTGTACTAACCCTTTTCCTTCAGGATCATTTTCAGGGTGAACCGCAATTAAGGTAGGTACACCGAAACCTCTTACATATTCTGCTCTTACTTCACTACCCGGACATTTTGGGGCTACCATGATCACCGTAATATCTTTACGGACCTGCATGCCTTCTTCCACAATGTTAAAACCGTGTGAGTATAATAATGTCGCACCTTTTTTCATCAATGGCATGATTGCATTGACTACTGCAGTGTGCTGTTTATCAGGAGTAAGGTTGATCACTACATCTGCCTCTGGAATTAATTCTTCATAAGTACCAACAGTGAAGTTGTTCTCTGTTGCATTTTTCCATGAATCTCTTTTGCCTTCAATCGCTTCTTTACGCAAAGTGTAAGAAACATTTAAACCACTATCTCTTAAGTTTAAACCTTGGTTTAATCCTTGGGCACCACAGCCTACAATGACTAGTTTTTTCCCTTTTAAAGCGTCAACGCCATCAAGGAATTCTGAACTGTCCATGAAATCGCAGACACCCAATTGGTTTAGTTTTTCTCTAAGAGGTAATGTGTTAAAGTAATTTGACATTGTTTTTGTTGTTTTTGGTTCGTTTAATTATTGATTTTCCCTGCTTTTCGGCAAAGGATTACATGGTAAATACGTTTTTCTCTTTATCTAGGAATTCATTTTCAACTGGTTCCTGTCCCGGTTCCATCCGTTCAAAATCCCTGAGTTTGCTATTAAAGCCTTCACTGTCTTTAATGATAGCCACCCTTGCACTGCGTACAAACTCGATCAGTCCGTATGGTTGCAGTACTTCAATCAGCTTATCTGTTTCCGAGCGGTGTCCCGTAGTTTCAAAAACAGTATAATCCTTGCGGATCACTACCACCCTTGCACCGTTTTCACGTAACAAGCGCTCTACAAATACTTTCTCTGCAACAACATCTGTAGGAACTTTATATAGTGCCAGTTCTTGCCAGATGATATCTTCGTTGGTATTGTAATACACTTTAAGTACTTCTACTTGTTTTTCTATCTGTCTTGCCAGTTTACGTACCACTTCTTCTGTTTCTGTGATCAGAATGTTGAAACGGTGGATATGTTCAATCTCGGAAGGAGAGACGTTTAAACTTTCAATGTTTATTTTTCTTCTGGAAAATATGATAGCAATACGGTTAAGTATGCCTATTTGATTTTCAGTATATACCGTAATCGTAAATTCCTGCTGATTATTATTATCTGGTGCTTCTAAATCTTTTGAATTGCTCATGATCGTCAATTATTTAAGTCTGATTTCACTTACGCTACAGCCCTGCGGAACCATAGGGAATACATTATGTTCTTTGGCAACCATTACCTCTAAAAGGAATGAGCCTGGATGCTGCAGCATTTCTTCTAATGAACTTACGAGATCTTCACGTGCAGAAACTCTTTTGCCAGCGATATAATAAGACTCAGCAAGCTTTACGAAATCCGGACTTTTAATGTCGACGAATGAGTAGCGTTTCTCATTAAATAACTCCATCCACTGGCGTACCATTCCTAAGAACTGGTTGTTCAGGATCAGGATTTTTACGTCTACTCCGGATTGCATAATAGTACCTAATTCTTGTAACGTCATTTGAAATCCACCATCACCAATTACAGCAATCACCGTTCGTTTTGGTGCACCAAACTTAGCACCGATCGCTGCAGGTAAACCAAAGCCCATTGTGCCTAATCCACCGCTCGTTACGCTTAATCGTGTCGTGTTTAACTTTCCGTATCTGCAGGCCACCATTTGGTGCTGACCAACATCACTTACAATTACTGCTTCTCCTTTGGTCAGGATATTAAGCTGATTGATCACCTCACCCATGGTCAGCTCTCCCGATTGCGGGTTCAGTTCTTTCTGGATCAGTTCTTCGTTTTCAATACGGGTATATTCTTTAAATTCTGATAACCATGCCTCATGGGTTTTTTCTTCAATCAGGTTAGTCAGTAGTGGTAAAGTTTCTTTGCAATCGCCCCAAACCGGCACATCTGCTTTTACATTTTTATCGATCTCTGCAGGGTCAATATCCAAATGGATAACTTTAGCCTGTTTTGCATACTTATCTAATCTGCCTGTTACCCGGTCGTCGAAACGCATACCAATAGCAATCAGTACATCACACGCATTTGTTTGAACGTTCGGCCCGTAGTTACCATGCATGCCCAGCATCCCTACATTTAAAGGGTGATCTGTAGGTATCGCGCCAGCACCTAAAATCGTCCATGCCGAAGGAATCCCGCTTTTCTCTACAAAAGCTTTAAATTCCTGCTCTGCCTCTCCCAATAAAACACCTTGTCCGAATAAAATGAACGGCTTTTTTGCTGCATTAATTAATGCAGCGGCCTGCTCAACATATTCATTTCTAACAATAGGTTTTGGACGGTAGCTGCGGATATGATTACAAGGAGTATAACCTTCATAATCAAAGAGCTGCATCTGTGCATTTTTAGTAATGTCAATCAAAACAGGTCCTGGCCGGCCGCTTCTTGCAATATAAAAAGCTTTAGCTAATGCCGCAGGGATTTCATTGGCATCAGTTACCTGGTAGTTCCATTTGGTTACGGGTGTAGTGATATTGATCACGTCAGTTTCCTGGAAAGCATCGGTACCTAATAAGTGCGCAAATACCTGTCCGGTAATGCAAACCATCGGCGTACTGTCAATCTGCGCATCAGCTAAGCCTGTTACCAGGTTAGTTGCACCAGGGCCGCTGGTGGCGAATACCACACCAACTTTGCCGGATGTCCGCGCAAAACCTTGAGCAGCATGCGTGGCACCCTGTTCATGACGTACCAATATATGGTTTAATTTTTCTTTGTAATCATAGATGGCATCATAGATAGGCATGATGGCACCGCCCGGATAACCGAATATCGTTTCTGTTCCTTCGGCAATTAATCCTTCCAGTAAAGCAACAGACCCAGTTACCCTGGTGGTCGTTTTTGGTACTGATACCTTTACTGCTTCCTCTTGTACTATTTCCATTGTCTTAGTTTTAATATTTAGGGAATCGTTAATTAATCAGTGTAGGCATCAGTTACACAACCTTCACTGGCATTACTTACTTGTTTCAAATATTTATAGAGTACGCCGCTTTTGACGGGTGGTGGTAACTGTGTCCATTCTGCTCTCCGTGCTGCAAGCTCCTCATCAGTAATGTTCAGGTTCAGTGTATTATTAATTGCATCAATAGTGATGATGTCGTTATCTCTTACTAAACCGATATTGCCCCCGCTCCATGATTCTGGTGTAATGTGCCCTACTACAAATCCGTGTGTACCTCCAGAAAAACGTCCGTCTGTAATTAGTGCTACCGATTTTCCTAAACCGGCCCCTATAATTGCAGAAGTAGGTTTTAGCATTTCCGGCATTCCCGGAGCACCTTTTGGCCCTACATTAATAATTACTACTACATCACCTTTTTTTACTTTACCGCTCTGTATACCGGCAATCAGTTTCTGCTCACCTTCAAATACGCGGGCCGGGCCTTCAAATCTTTCTCCTTCTTTACCACTGATTTTGGCTACCGAACCTTTTTCGGCAAGGTTGCCATACAGCATTTGTAAGTGGCCTGTTTCTTTAAGGGCCGCTTCGATAGGGTAGATCACCTTCTGTGTATCAAAATTAAGGTCCTCGGCATCAGCAACATTTTCCGCTAAAGTTTTGCCAGTAACTGTTAAACAGTCCCCATGTACAAGGCCAACTTTTAATAAATATTTTAATATTGCCGGTACACCACCAATCTCATGAACATCTTCCATCAGGTACTGTCCGCTCGGCTTTAGGTCGGCCAATACCGGAGTCTGGTCGCTGATTTTCTGGAAATCTTCTAAAGTCAGGTTTAACCCAATAGATTTCGCCATCGCAATCAAATGCAGTACCGCATTTGTAGAACCACCTAATATCATTACGGTCACGATTGCATTGTGAAACGCTTTCTCTGTCATGATATCAGAAGGCAATATATTTCTTTCCAATAATACCCTTATTGCTTTCCCAGCTTCCAGGCATTCATTTCTTTTTTCTTCACTTAAAGCAGGGTAAGAAGAGCTATAAGGTAAACTCATTCCTAAAGCCTCAATTGCCGAAGCCATCGTATTTGCAGTATACATTCCACCGCAGGCACCGGCACCCGGACAAGTATGGCGGATAATACCCTGATAATCTTCTTCTGATAAATTACCTGCTAATTTCTCTCCTAAGGCTTCAAAAGCCGATACAATATTTAATGATTTGCCCTTGTATTTACCGGAATGGATACTGCCTCCATAAACCATGATCGATGGACGGTTTAAGCGTCCCATTGCCATAATAGAACCCGGCATATTTTTATCACATCCAGGAATAGTGATCAGGCCGTCATAATACTGCCCACCGCAAATGGTCTCAATTGAATCAGCAATTACATCTCTGGAAACCAGCGAATAACGCATTCCATCCGTACCGTTAGACATCCCATCACTCACACCGATGGTACCAAACGTTAAACCGACCATATCATTTTTCCAGACACCATCTTTAACAATTTTTGCAAGATCGTTCAAGTGCATATTACAGGTGTTCCCATCATAACCCATGCTGGCAATACCAACCTGAGCTTTTGAGAAATCCTCAGTAGTCAGACCAATACCATATAACATGGCTTGTGCTCCTGGCTGTGTAGGATCCTGTGTGAAAGTTTTGCTGTAACGGTTCATTTCTGGTATTTGTGACATTCTATTCTACTTAATATTTTTTATATGATTACTTCGTAATTTTGTTTTTCTAAAACCAATGCTTTATACGTGCGCTGTAAAGTTGCGCCTAAAGTTTCTGTCCATACTGCGGGGAATGTCACTTCATCTATTGAAGCTATCCCTGCAATTTCTACAGCCGTACCGCAGAAAAATGCACTATCTGCAGTTTTTAATTCTTCCACAGTGATATGTCTTTCTATGCATTCGATATCCAGGGTCTTGCATAATTTGATTACTGTTGCCCTGGTGATTCCAGGTAAGATGTTACCCAGGGGAGGAGTGTATAGTTTCCCGCCTTTTTCAATGAAGATATTTGCACCTGGTGCTTCCGCAATATTATTGTTCACATCCAATAGGATTGCTTCGTCAAACCCTTTACTTCTGGCTTCTGCTGCGGCAAGGATAGAATTTACGTAGTGTCCGCTTGCTTTAGCCTCTACGTGTGTGGATTTAGGATTTGGGCGCTGGTAGCTGGAAACACAAACTTTCTGTAAGTTACTGCCTAAGTACGCACTCCATTCCCACGCACAAATCATGATGGATGATTCCAGTGCCGGGATCAATGTCATGTTGGGCGGACAAAAGATTAAAGGGCGGATGTAAGCATCTTTAAAATTGTTTTTCTCCAGTAACTTATAGGTTTGCTTAATCAGCTCATCTTTATCATATGGAAAAGGAATATGCATCAGTTCAGCAGAACGCTGTAAACGATCATAATGCTCTTTTGCTTTAAAGATCCTTGTGCCATTGTGGGTCTGGTATGCTCTGATACCTTCAAAAACTGCATAGCCATAATGCAGGGACTGCCCGTACAAATCTGTCTTGGTTTCAGCAGGTTTGACAAACTCTCCGTTAAGATAAATTTCTGTGTTCGCGTCGTAGTATTGCATCTTGGTTTGGTTTCAGTTTTGTGTGAGGTTCATTAAAAAAAGCGCCTCTTTTGGGAGGCGCTTTCAGATATTTTATAGGTAAAATTCATATACAGCGCCTTGTCTCCTGAAGAACCAGGAGAATGATTAGGTTAATAATGACATTGAAATTTGCTGTAATTGAAGTTTTCATTTTGCTTCTACTTTTGCTTACTTTATATAAATCCAATTTAGGTGTTGACGAACAGACTGTCAATAGTAGATTGAAAATAATTTGAAAAAAATATTATATAGGTGTAATTGGTAAATATAAAAATATTATTCTTTATTATTATATTATTTCAATACTAAAATTGTTGAGTGCTATACCGAATATGCTTTCGGTATTCGGTATAGTTATTATGCTTGCATTGTAATCTATTCAATTTCTTCCTAAAATCGTTAGATCCTGTTAGAAATTCTAAAAAATCGGGTATACACGATAGGCAAAAATTCGAATATAATAGACATAAAAAAAGGGGCTCATCTTGTTAGACAGCCCCCTTCTTAAAAATTATACTTAGATATTATGCGACACCTTCCGCTAAAACAATAATTTTGTTTTTTAAAACTTCCACAACTCCGCCAGTGATCGTAAAGATCTCTTCGTCTTTTGCCTTAGTTTTAACAATTACCGGTCCATCTTCTAAAGTTGAAATAATCGGGGCATGGTCTCTCAAGATCTGGAAAGATCCCAATGTACCCGGTACAGTAACAGCTGTTACTTCGCCTTCAAAGACTTTTTTATCTGGTGTTAATATTTCTAATGTCATATAGTAAGTGTATGCGCTAAATTAAGCGTTTGCTTCAGCTAATAGTTTCTTTCCTTTTTCAACTGCATCTTCAATGCTACCAACTAAGTTAAATGCAGCTTCAGGATACTCATCAACTTCACCATCCATGATCATGTTGAATGCTTTGATTGTTTCTTTAATATCAACCAATACACCTTTTAATCCTGTAAATTGCTCAGCAACGTGGAAAGGCTGTGATAAGAAACGCTGAACACGACGTGCACGGTGAACAATTAATTTATCTTCTTCAGATAACTCATCCATACCTAAGATCGCAATGATATCCTGTAATTCTTTGTAGCGTTGCAGGATTTCTTTAACACGTTGGGCAGTATTGTAATGCTCGTCGCCCAAGATAGCAGCAGAAAGGATACGTGATGTAGAGTTTAGTGGATCTACCGCAGGGTAAATACCTAATTCAGCAATCTTACGTGATAATAAAGTAGTTGCATCCAAGTGGGCAAATGTAGTTGCCGGAGCCGGGTCAGTCTCATCATCTGCCGGTACATAAACAGCCTGTACAGATGTAATTGAACCACGTTTAGTCGAAGTAATACGTTCCTGCATTAATCCCATCTCTGTTGCCAGGGTTGGTTGGTAACCTACTGCAGAAGGCATACGGCCTAAAAGTGCCGATACTTCAGAACCAGCTTGTGTGAAACGGAAAATGTTGTCAACGAAGAAAAGGATATCTTTTCCAGCGCCTTCACCATCACCATCGCGGAAATATTCAGCAACAGTTAAACCTGATAACGCAACACGTGCACGTGCCCCAGGAGGCTCGTTCATTTGTCCGAAAACCAATGTCGCTTTAGATTCTTTTAACTTTTCAGTATCAACTTTGCTTAGGTCCCATCCGCCTTTTTCCATCGAATGAAGAAACTCTTCACCATAGTTGATTACACCAGATTCGATAAACTCACGTAAAAGGTCATTTCCTTCACGTGTACGTTCACCTACACCAGCAAAAACAGATAAACCATCATATGCTTTCGCAATGTTGTTTACCAGTTCCATGATCAATACAGTTTTACCAACACCGGCACCACCAAATAAACCAATCTTACCACCTTTTACATAAGGCTCTAATAAGTCAATTACTTTGATACCTGTGTAAAGTACTTCAGATTCAGTTGAGAGTTCGTCAAAACGGGGAGGGGCGTTATGAATTGATTTACCACCTTCTTTACTAACGGAATTGATACCGTCAATAGCTTCACCTATAACGTTGAATAAACGACCTTTAATCTGATCACCAACCGGCATTTTGATTGGAGCACCTGTGTCTGCTACGGGCATACCGCGAACTAAACCATCAGTTGAGTCCATTGCAATTGCACGTACACGGTTTTCACCAAGATGTTGTTGAACTTCTAAAACGATCTTATGTCCGTTTTCTTTTTCAATCTCTAATGCAGAGAAAATTTGAGGTAAATGAGCATCGTCAGCAAAACTCACGTCAACTACCGGTCCTATAATCTGCGCTATTTTTCCAATGTTAGGCATATATTGTTTTTGGTAAAATTATAAATATCAAATTGTTAAAGGCCTTTTCAAGGGCTCTCAATTCGGTTTGCAAAGCTAAGGTTTTCCTATATATTTTTGATATATAAATAAAAAGTTTTTCCACAGTTTTTTTATCAATAATTTAGCGGGTATGAAAACGATACTAGTTACTGGCAGTAATGGGCTCCTGGGACAGAAAATTACCGAAGCTGTTTTGTCTGGAAAGCAATTTAATCTGGTGGCTACTTCAAAGGGACTCAATCGTTTTAAGCATGACGAAGGGTATCGGTACGCAGAAATGGATATTACCAATGCAGAACAGGTAAGAGAAGTGATCGGGAAATTTAAGCCTGATGCAGTAATCCATACGGCTGCTTTAACAAATGTGGATAAGTGCCAGGTGCAGACGGGGCTGGCAGACCAGTTAAATGTTGAAGCTGTTAAAATATTAACGGAGGTTTGTGCGTCGCATGATATCCAATTCGTGCATTTGTCGACCGACTTTATTTTTGATGGTGCAGCGGGTCCTTATGATGAGTCGGCTGCGGCCAATCCGTTAAGTTATTATGGAGGCACAAAACTAGTGGCCGAAAAAATAGTTCAGTATTCTGCTTGCAGATGGGCAATCTTGCGTACTATTTTGGTTTATGGGGTAATCAGTGATCAAAATAGAAGTAATATTGTATTATGGGCAAAAAGTGCATTAGAAAAGGGAAATCCTATTAAGGTAGTTAACGATCAATGGAGAATGCCTACCCTGGCAGATGATTTGGCAGATAGCTGTCTTTTGGCTGTAGAGAAAGGGGCAACAGGTTTCTTTAATATCTCTGGTAAAGATATGATGAGTGTATCGGAACTTGTTTTTCGAGTGGCCAGCTTCTGGGGGCTCAATAGTGAGCTGATCACGGAGGTGAGTTCTGCTTCGTTAAATGAAAGTGCAAAACGGCCAGTGAAAACTGGTTTTATTATAGATAAAGCGGTAAATGAATTGGGGTATTCCCCGCGTAGTTTCGAAGAAGGCTTAGCTTTGGTAGATCTTCAGTTAAAAGAAAGAATTGCTATACAATAACAGAATTTTAAAAAATAAATAGATAATATAATGGGATTACAGATAGGAGATAATGCTCCGGATTTTAAATTATTCAGTTCAGATTTGAAAGAAGTATCATTGGCAGATTTTAAAGGCCAGCGCTTAGTGCTTCAATTTTTTCCAATGGCCTTTACAGGCGTCTGTACTACTCAATTATGCACAATGAGAGATACTTTTGGTTTTTATGAGGGGATGAATGCCGCTGTCTTAGGCATCTCTGTAGATTCACCTTTTACATTAGCCAAATTTAAAGAAGAACAATTCTATCAGTTCCCTTTGTTGTCAGATTTCAATAAAGAAACCTCTGCAGCTTATGGAGCAATTTATGAAGAATTCGCTTTTAATTTAAAAGGAGTGTCAAAAAGGGCTGCATTTGTGATCGATGAGCAACAAAAAATAATTTATGCAGAAGTTTTGGAGTCTGCCGGGGATCTTCCTGATTTTAATGCAATTAAGGCTGTTCTTGAGGGGTAATTTGTGTTTTTTATTGGGCTTATTTTAAATTTTATTTAAAATAAGTTTTGAAATTCAATTACAAATACTACTTTTGCAGTCCCGAAACGAGGGAATGCATTTGTAGCTCAATTGGATAGAGCATCTCACTACGGATGAGAAGGTTTGGGGTTCGAATCCCTACAAGTGCACAATCAACTGAGAAAGCCTTGCTGCCATAGGCAGTGAGGCTTTTAAAATTTTAAAGACAACCCAAATGCTTAATTTTGTTCTCTTTGGCCCACCGGGTGCAGGTAAAGGCACCCAATCTCAAAAATTGATTGATCATTATCAATTGATACACATCTCTACCGGTGATCTTTTCAGAGCACATATCAGTCAGCAAACAGCATTAGGAAAACAAGTCAGCGCACTAATTGCGGAAGGACAGTTGGTCCCTGATGCAATTACCATTGCTATGCTGGAGGAGGAAGTAGATAAAAATCCTGGCGCTAAGGGGTTTATTTTTGATGGTTTTCCACGAACTGTAGCTCAGGCTGCAGCTTTAGATGAGTTTTTGCAAAGCAAAGGCAGTTCAATCGCAGCAGTAATTGCGCTTGATGTAGATCAGGAAGAACTTACAAAAAGAATTGCAGAACGTCAGAAAATCACTAATAGGGTAGATGATCAGGCAGATAAACTGCAAAAACGTATTGAGGAATATTTCAATAAAACAGTTCATGTTTTACCTTATTACGAAGCACAGCAGAAATTGAGTAAAGTAAATGGTATCGGAAAGATCGATGACATCTTTGCTGAATTATGCGAAGTAGTAGATAAGTATTAATAAAATAAAATACAAGGTAGCGGGACGAATGTAAGCTCTTCCCGCTATTTTTATTGTAAGAAAAAAGAAAAAGGTTATGTCACAGGGTTCCAATTTTGTAGATTATGTTAAGATTTGTTGCCGTTCCGGAAAAGGGGGCTCAGGTTCTTCTCATTTACACCGTGATAAAATGACCTCAACTGGTGGCCCTGATGGCGGTGACGGCGGAAGGGGCGGCCATATTATTTTAAGGGGAAATGCACAGTTCTGGACATTGCTCCACTTAAAATACCGGAAACATATTCTTGCAACTGACGGCGGACCAGGATCAAGTTCAACAAGTACTGGTAAATCCGGCAAAGATGAATTTTTAGATGTTCCTCTTGGAACGATCGCTAAAGATGCTGAAACAGGTGAAACACTTTTTGAAATTACTGAAGACGCACAAACCGAAATCCTTACCCCCGGTGGGAGGGGCGGTCTGGGAAACTGGCACTTTAAAACGTCAACTCTACAAACCCCGCGTTTCGCACAGCCTGGTGAATCGGGTATCGAACAATGGGTAGTATTGGAATTAAAAGTATTGGCAGATGTTGGTTTGGTTGGTTTTCCAAATGCAGGTAAATCCACACTGCTTTCTGTAGTTTCTGCTGCAAAACCAGAAATTGCTGATTATCCATTTACCACGCTGGTTCCAAATCTCGGAATTGTAGCTTATAGAGGAAATAAGTCTTTTGTAATGGCTGATATTCCAGGTATTATTGAAGGTGCTTCAAAAGGAAAGGGATTAGGCTACCGTTTTTTAAGACATATCGAACGTAACTCGGTATTGCTTTTCATGGTGCCTGCTGATACTAGCAGAACGATCACCGAAGAGTACGAAATCTTAAAAACCGAACTGTTGGAATACAATCCTGAATTGATGCAGAAGCCGCATTTATTAGCAGTTACAAAATCTGATATGCTGGATGAAGAGCTAATTGCAGAGATTCAAAAAGACTTACCTACCAATTTACCAACATTATTTATATCCTCTGTTGCGCAAAAAGGCCTTGTTGAATTAAAAGATATGATTTGGCAAGCAATTGATGCAGATCAGCCCAATGTTGATCCAAAAAAAGCTTAAATTCAGATCACTTTATTTTATTTTTGGTTATTTATAATATTTATGTAAAATATCCGTAAATATTCTCGATTTATCGTTAGATTAGAAGTAACAATAGATAAATCGTTGTAATAGCTATGGATAAAAGATCATTTAATTTCCTTTTTGCAATCTTGGCCATCTCAATGGTCGTAATGGTTACTTATAAAATTAAGAGAAAAATCAATCAGTCGACAGTTGCAGTTGTCCATCTTACCAAAGCAAATAAATAGACGTTTTACTATATTTGTGTCTGTAGCTGTAAATCACCTATAGAATTTTGCTATTTACCGATAAATCTGATTTATTTTCAGCGAATAGCTTTTAATTAGTATATGTATCGTCTGAAAACGTTTTCGTTGATCCTCCATATAGCAGCCTGGCTGTTATTTTTACTCTTTCCTTTGCTTATTATGGATAATGCAGAAGGAATTGCAATTAAACCGTCAGTACTACTTACATGGCCATACCTGCAGTTCTGTATCTGTTATATCTTATTGTTTTATATCAATAGTTATTTCCTGATCCCCAGATTTTTTATTCTAAAAAAATATGGCACTTACTTTCTTTGTGTGTTATTGCTCTTCATCGGGATAATCTACTTAAGGCCTTTTGACCGTTTAATGTCTAGTCGCGCGCAAGCTTTCCGTAATAGGGAGATGACGCGTATGACCAATATGTATGGTAAACCCTTTATGGACGGTGCGCCATACATGGGCCAATTACCACCAGATACAGGATTTAGATACGGGCCGCCTGGACGACAAGATGGACGAATGAGGCCCCATCATTTAGACGTTAACAGTCAGCTTATTTTTGTATTGATCATGGCTTTCAGTCTGGCATTGAGATCTGTAGAGCAATGGCAGATCACAGAAAAAAGAGCGATACTTGCAGAGGCCGACAAAGCAATTGCAGAACTTTCTTTCCTAAAGGCGCAGATCAATCCCCATTTCCTATATAATACATTAAACAATATCTATACCTTATCGATTATTGGAAGTGAGAAGACTTCGGATAGTATTATGAAACTGTCAAATATTATGCGGTATGTAACTGATGAAGCTGAGGCGGATTTTGTGCCGTTATCCAGCGAATTAAACTGTATTAGTAATTTTATTGATCTCCAGAAATTAAGGTTGGGAAAATCAGTATCACTTCATTATACAGTTGCCGGTGAGCCATTGGGGCACCGTATATCACCACTCCTTTTAATGACTTTCATAGAAAATGTATTTAAGTACGGATTGAGCAATCATGAGCCAGCGTTGATTGATATTACTATCAATATAGATGATGAATATATTGTCTTTCACAGTCAAAACCAGGTGTTTAATTATAAAGGACATTCCGAACGTTCAGGTATTGGTATTCTTAATACAAGAAAAAGGCTGGATCACCTTTATCCTGACAAATATGAGTTAAAGATTAATAGTGATGATAACCTGTTTACAGTTAACCTGAAACTGCATTCTTAAATCATATTTATTTATATTTAAGGCCTAGAACTAAAATATGCCTTTAAAATGTGTTGCTATAGATGATGAACCTCTTGCCACAGAGTTAATCAGTACTTATATCTCTCGTTTTCCGGACCTTGAATTATTGCAAACTTTCGAAGATGCTGTATCCGGAGCAGAGTATCTTCAGAAGATACATGTCGACCTCTTATTTCTTGATATTAATATGCCTGATATATCCGGGATAGACCTTGCCCGTGCATTGGATAAAAAGCCCATGATCATATTCACAACAGCTTATAAACAATTTGCATATGAGGGTTTTGAACTTGAGGCAATTGATTATCTGTTAAAGCCAATTGACTTTGACCGTTTTAGTAAAGCAGTCCATAAAGCAATTGATTATCATAACTATCAGAATAATGAGCAGTCTAATGCAGAAGATGCCAGCATTTATGTCCACTCGGAATACAGGATGATAAAAATTGTGCTCAAAAACATCGAATACTTAGAAAGTATGGAAGATTATGTGAAAATCCATTTAGATAATTCAGCTCCTGTGCTTACGTTGATGCCATTAAAGAAAATGCTTGAAAAGCTCCCTGCGAATGATTTCAAAAGGATTCACCGAAGCTTTATTGTGCCTGTTAAAAAGGTAAGGTCGGTTCAGAACCGTAAGGTAAAATTAAGTGTAATAGAACTACCTATCAGTGGCAGTTATGCTGACCAGGTTAAGGATTGGCTTAAAAAATAAGAAATCTGTCTTCGTTACATCATGACGTTACCGGCGGGCGCAGAAAATTTCCTGTTTGAGATCTGGAAGACCGTTATGTTTTAGACTGATTTTGGTTGTTTTTAGTTGCCTTTTATTCTCTTTAATTCTTTTCCTTTTAAGTTTAGTTCCGGTAGCTTAATATTTAATGTTCTTTTTGACATTCGCCTGTAATATTTGGGTTTTTTAGTAATGTTTATTTAAAATATCTTAATATTGTCCTAACAAAAGTTGCTAAAATTTGGCTTTCAAGGCAGTTTAGTGACGATTAGCATAAAACTGTGCTTTTATTATGACTTAGTTTATGATCGTGCGTTTCAATCGGTCTTTTAAAAGAAAAACCCGTTCATACAGGTTTATATTTGGTTAGAAAAGGAATGAGTCCGGATGGATCATTCCTTTCTTTTTTATAGACTGTTTTGGTTGAATTATTTACTGGTTTCAGCAAGTCACAATTGGTTTCTTGTAATCTTTCCTTTAACCAGAAATAATCTTTTAATTGCACTCCTGTCCAGAATGGTATCTCCTTTATAATTGGGGTTTGCGGCACGAAGAATAATTTTACCTTCATAATTGTGCTCAAACAATAACTTCACCGTAGTAATATTATTGGCATAAGAATCAGCAATCACCAGATAAGCTTCTCCCCATTGAATAATATCTTTATTTACTACTTCTCTAACTGCAATAATCTCACCGCTTGCATATTGAGGGTACATGCTGTCTCCGTAAACAGGCAGATAGGCATCGCAATCATTAAAAGGCCTGAAATTGACGTAGTATTCAGCTTTTTCATGTAGCAGGTTAAATTCACCCGAAGAAATGGCTGATGGATTGATATTGATAAAGGGCACACCGTCATTCGTTGCTACGCTGCTTTTCATTTCTTCCTCTATGGTTGATATTGCATGATAAATATTGCCTTTGCCCGTGGCCAGCCATGTCTCATTAATATGATAATGCTCAATAACTTCTTCTGACAGGCGTTTGCCAATCTTTCTGATGCCATTTTCTATTGGCGAAAAGTTGTTTACATGCTTCGCTATAGGGCTGTAAAACTCATGAAGCGTCATTTTTTTACTTAATCTTATTTCTTTCAACCTGGGTCCGAAATTTTCTCTTTGATTATCAGTCATTTATCTATTTACGAAAATTAGTTATTATTTTATAATAAATATATAGCAAGAATTTATTATCTTTACTTTATAATTTATTGCAATATACGAAATATAAATCCATATACGTGTGTGGTATTAATTATTTTTTATTCATTACTATTAATTTAATCTTATTTCAGTAATTATGAAAGCAACAATCTCAAATCTTAATGGTGAACAGCAGAACGCTTTAAATCATTTGAGCAAGCGTCTCAAAGTGGCGCTTCGTCCACTAATGATAATTTGTTACGGACATCGGTCGGCCACCACGTACAAAAGTTCAGTATTTCAGCATGCTGGAATGGAGAAAAACAGCAGCTCTGTTTTTGATATTATGATTATTGTAGACGACGATGAGGTACTTCCTGATAGTTCGTTAATGGAAATCGCCAAAAGAAATAGCATGGGAAATCCGCCTGAGCGGTTGATCGTTTTAAGGATGGCAGATGTATTGGTTAACCTTAAACATAAAAACAGGTTTTTTTCTGCAATTTTCCGTAAGGGGATATTATTGCACGCCAATAAAGACGCATTGAAACTGATCCCTCATCCTTTACCTGTTTTAAGCTCAATAGGCATTCATGAAAAACAGCGTTTAGCAACCTTTTTACAATATGCTCAGGAATGTCTGGATAAGGTAGAGCGTGATTTAAGTTCAGGTAGCAGCGATCTCTTTTTAATTATGCTGCTGTTAAATGAAAGTGCTGTTTATGCTGGGAAATATTTTATTGGCGCGCATTGCGGAATAGAGCTGCAGGGCGATTTTAAAAAAATTATAAGCTTCAGTGCAAACATCAATACTGCGCTAACAGCTATATTTCCCAGGAATACACCAGAAGAGCAACTCCTTTTTCATATAATCAATTTAACATTTATAGAAGAGGGTTTCTTTCCTGGATTAGCACTAATTGAGGTCCTTTATAAAAGGATTGTCAGTCTCATTGCCGTCAGCCAAAGTCATGCACAGAAAAAGATGGCAGAATTACAATCGATTTAAAGTCCGTAGGATAGCCTAAAACCGTGCTCAACCCTTTTGTTCTCATCATATGCAACGCCGTAGGTTACTCTTAAGAACAGGCGTTGCAGGCCAAAGTAATATTCTGTATAGTTCTTTTTTAAAGGCTGGGTAAGGTAATTTATCCCAATGAGTTCTTCAAGTTTAAGCTTGCGGACCATTGGGAGTTTATTGGTAATCAGGCCGGCAAAGTTGTGTTCAAAATGTGCTTCCAGATATTGTCTGTTAGTGCTGTACTGGTAATAATCAAGGAAAGAGAACCTCCTGATATCAGGCGATGCTGTTAATGAACTGTTACCTCTGAAATGCTGAAGCTCCGGATAGTAAACAGCTTTATTATTCAGGAATTTTCCTGCGCCGACAAAAAACTGTGAATATCCAAGCAGTCCGATATTGATCCTGTCTTTAGTGATTTCTAATCCAATCAGGTCATAATCTACATCGCTGTCCAGTGCACCATGTATCCCTTTTCTATAAGTCAGTTTTACTGTTGGATATTTAGAAGGCTGGTAAAACTTCCCATCAGGTCTTGTTATGTATTCCTGCCCATAAGTATAGGTTAGTGAAGCATTAAAAATTAATGCTTTATAGGTTGGGAATAAAGGACTATCTACAGCAGGGGTATATGGGTTATTTGAGGTGAAACTCCTGTTTTTTATATCAAACAGACTAAAATCTGTATGGTTGCTTAGCGATTGACTTTTAGCGTATCCAATTGCCGCTGCAGCCTGTAATCCGCTGGCTACTTCTCTATTTGTCCGTAATGTAATAAAACTCCGCTTATAGAATTTAGGAAAGTTTCTTTCAAATAATAAACCATTTAATGAATTTGAGATTGGGGACATGGTTCCCAGGTTATTCAGATCATATATCCCATTACCAAATGAGAATCCTGCACTTGCTCGTTTAAGCGGGTCATAGAAATAATTACCACTCAAGGTTGCAGTAAGTGTCCGGTTGGAAAAACCATAGCGTACCTCAGGCATTATTGCGTAACTTCTCCTGTTTTCAAGGCTTTTGGTATATGTTACGCCATATTTAATAACGAAGCCTTCCACCGTATTGTACTGTATTGAGGTAAGTAGGGAAGGATAATTAACGTAGGTTTTGTTCACATGGTCGCTAACAGTATAGCCAGTTAAAAGTACTTTTTTTAAGCTAATCTTATTGTTGACGTTTTGTACCGAATCAAGGTAAGGTCTGGACACCCTGATCGTTTCGATACTATCTTTTTTCTTGTAGTTGGTACTTTCTTCTTGTGTGAGCGGCATAGGCCTGTTTTGTGCCCAGTAAACAGAGTCTTTATGGTTAACAGTATCGGTAATTTTGAGAATTTCACCATTGAAATAATTTTTTGGCAGATTGGGTTTTAAATCATAGTTGCTATATACACTCATGAAGTAACCCTGAAATTTAAAACCAAATACACCCCCGTTAAAACGGAAGTTTATTGTAGATGGCATATAAGTGTTTTGTACACGTGCGTATTGCTGTTTTATACTTAAAGTATCCAACAGCTCAATACCTGCTTCTTTTGTCAAGTAAACGTTAGTCCCCAGTAACCTCCAGCTATCTTCAGCAATATAAATTACACCTCTGAAAGCGGGATCATTTTTTCTCCTGGGTATCACCTCAATTTTATTTACGGTCTCTCCATTTTCTATAGTAAAACCCAAAAGTTTATAACGGTAATAGAATAAAGCATTTTCAGCAATAGGGGAGACGAACCCCCTGGTGGTGAGTGTGTTTTCCATCAGAATGTTTTCATAAAAATTGATGTTCATATCCGACGCTTTGTTGAAGCTAAACGCATTATTTCTGCCTGCCGTTTTAGATGAAATCATCTCTTCTCGAATATGTCCGGGCCGTCTGAAGTTAAAGATCGACTGTGATTCTGATAGGTATAAAATTCCCTTCCGGTTAGTGTCCAGATCCAATGTTTTCTGTATATCCTTTCCTAAAAAACGTTTAGGTGCAGCAACTAGTTTCTGCATGCCTTTAATGTAAACATTTACTTTAAATTCTTCTCTTTCATTTAAGTACGCCTTCCTCCTTTTAATCGCTTTTCTCATTATCGCATAAGCCGGATCTTCGCCATTCGAGGTGATGGTTACACCTTCAAGTGTGAGTGATTCTGAACTCAGTATTACATCTTCTGTATGGTTACCGGTAATGCGTAAATTTTTCTCGACAGTTTTAAATCCTATCGCCCTGTATAAGACCGTAATTTTGCCTGTATCTGCTTTTAAATTATAAATCCCATCTACGTTTGCTGATGTGCCCTTAGTGGTGTTTTTTAAATAAACGGATACAAAAGGTACTGGAAACCCATCTGTATCCCTGATTGTACCTTTTATATTGAATTGCTGTGCAAAAGTGCTGGTAGCAGCAAGGATAAAAATTGCAAACAAGAAATAGAAAGGTCTCATAAGAAGGTAATTAAGCGCTTTAATTTTGGATTGAATTAGAATAGGAGCATAATACGATATTTTTATAACTTTGGGTGCATCAATTATATAATAATCATGTATAAAACATTACAGCCGGTTCTGCAGCAGGAACTAGAACAAATAGAAAAAGACGGATTATACAAACGTGAAAGAGTGATTGTTACTCCGCAGGGAGCAGACATAAAAGTAAGCACGGGTCAGGAAGTAGTCAACTTTTGCGCAAATAATTACCTCGGTCTATCTTCAGACCCACGGGTTACTGCTGCCGCTAAAAATGCGATAGATCAGTATGGCTACGGGATGTCTTCGGTTCGATTTATCTGCGGAACACAGGATGTACACAAAGAGCTGGAAGAAAAGCTGTCTGCTTTCCTGGGAACGGAGGATACCATTTTATATGCAGCTGCTTTTGATGCTAATGGCGGGGTTTTTGAACCATTGTTTAATGATCAGGATGCAATTATTTCTGATGAATTGAACCATGCTTCTATCATAGATGGTGTACGTCTATGTAAAGCAAAACGTTTCCGGTACAACCATAGTGATATGGCAGACCTTGAGGAGCAGCTTAAAGCAGCAGCAGGTTGCAGGCACCGTATCATCGTTACCGATGGTGCTTTTTCTATGGATGGTACTATCGCACAATTAGATAAGATATGCGACCTTGCCGACAAATATGAAGCATTGGTAATGATTGATGAGTCTCATTGCTCCGGTTTTATGGGTAAAACTGGCAGGGGCACACATGAACATTGTGGGGTGATGGACCGTATTGATATTATTACCGGAACTTTAGGTAAGGCCCTGGGTGGTGCTTCGGGTGGTTTCACTGCGGGCAAAAAGGAAATTATCGATATGCTTCGCCAGCGTTCCAGGCCCTATCTTTTCTCTAATACTCTTGCGCCAGCTATTGCAGGGGCTTCTGTTGCAGTCCTCGAATTATTAAGTGAGACTACAGAGTTAAGAGATAAATTAGAACAGAATACCATGTACTTCCGTGAAAAAATGACTGCTGCTGGTTTCGATATTAAAGAAGGAATTCATCCGATTGTACCAGTGATGCTATATGAAGCTAAGCTTGCACAGGAATTTGCAGCGAAAATGCTCGATGAAGGTATCTACGTAATCGGATTTTATTATCCTGTAGTACCACAAGGTAAAGCACGTATCCGTGTACAGCTTTCAGCAGCACATGAACAACATCATTTGGATAAAGCAATTGCTGCATTTATAAAAGTAGGTAAAGAATTAAAGGTGATTTAAAATCATATTTTTAACTATGCCCGGCTTTAGGTTTGAACTAAAGCCGGGTTTTTTATTTTATGCCAATTGCTTTCGGCCGTAATAAATAGCTGCAACCATATTTTCGGTGTTAAGGGAGTATAAATATATTGGTGAAATAGCTGTATATTTGGCATCATGTTGCAAGATAAGATCACACAGTATACTGCTGAGATAAATGCATTCTCTACAGAGAACGCAGATGAGCTGGAGCAGTTTAGAATAAAATTCCTTGGTACAAAGGGGATTATAAAAGATATTTTTGATGAATTCAAAGCGGTGTCTCCTGAAGAAAAGAGAACGCTTGGGAAAGTATTGAATGAATTTAAACAGCTTGCAGAAGCTAAATATCAGGATCTTAAAGAGAATGATAAATCAGAGGTGGCAGGAAAGGATACCGGACTGGATCTGACGCTTCCTGGCGCTGGTTTTGATATTGGTGCACGTCACCCTTTAGCCTTGGTGAGAAGAGAGATCATTGATATCTTCAGCAAACTTGGATTTATTGTGGCAGAAGGGCCTGAAATAGAAGACGATTGGCATAATTTCTCTGCACTAAATTTTCCTGAAGAGCATCCGGCAAGAGATATGCAGGATACTTTCTTTATTAAAAAAGGTGGCGAAAAAGGTGATATTGCTTTAAGGACTCACACTTCTTCGGTGCAGGTAAGGATGATGGAAGCAGGAAAACCTCCTTTTCGCGCATTAATGCCGGGCCGTGTTTACCGTAACGAAGCTATTTCTGCAAGGGCACATTGCTTCTTTCACCAGGTAGAAGGACTATATGTAGATGAAAATGTATCATTTGCAGATTTAAAGCAGACCTTGTTTTACTTTGTACAGGAGTTTTATGGAGAGGGAACTAAAGTTCGTTTCCGGCCGTCTTATTTCCCGTTCACGGAACCGTCTGCCGAAATGGATATTTCTTGCACTATCTGTAAAGGAGCTGGTTGTCAGCTTTGTAAATACAGTGGATGGGTAGAGATCCTGGGATGTGGTATGGTTGATCCTAATGTGTTGGAAAACTGTGGGATAGATAGCAAAAAGTATTCGGGTTTTGCTTTTGGTATGGGAATCGAAAGAATTGCTAACCTTAAGTTTGAAATTAAAGATTTGCGTTTGTTCTCTGAGAATGATGCACGTTTCCTTAACCAGTTTAAAACTTCATTGATTTAACTGCATGTTCAGGACTGCCTGTATTTTTGCATTGATAATTATATTGGGTGGTTGTGGTAAGTCAGTAAACCGCGTGCCCGATGTACCCGTAAACTTATCGCTTCCATTAACTGATCCAAGGCTGCTTAATCTAAGCAGCTCTGGACGTGGAGTAATTATTAATGGATATGGGGTGTCAGGATTGGTGTTATACCGGACAATTGGTAACAGGTATGTGGCTTACGACCGCTGCAGTACTGTGAATCCAGAAAATAAATGTGCAGTAGTATTAGACGAAGGGGCATTTACGGCTACTGACCCTTGTTCGGGAGCAAAATTTCTCCTTGAAGATGGCAGTCCCGCAAAAGCACCGGCTACAATTGGGTTGAAAGAATATAGTGTCACTATTTCAGGAATTACATTACAAGTAACTAATTGATGGAACCAGAAAAGATTAAAGAAAGCATCATTAGAGCTGCTAAAGAGTTATTCAGAAAATACGGCTATCACAAAACAAGTGTAAATGAGATTGCAAAAAAGGCAAGGATTGCCAAAGCAACTATCTACAAATATTTTGAGAGTAAGGAACAGGTATTAGATGCAATCTTAATGGATTACCTGGACCTTAATCTTCATGAAATCCTAAAAAACAAAGCGCAGTTCACTAACGAAGAGGAACACCTTAAAGCATTGGTAATGAAAACCTGCCGGCTTACCTATACTGTGTGCAACGAATTTATCGGATGGGATTTTGTACGGGAAAATGCAAATTCACAAGAGTTTTTAAAACACTTATCCGACCAGCTGGAATCATTGTTGCTTTCTGCTTATCTGGGGTTAGATCATTTTAAGAACAACCCATCAAGAAGAGAAGGGCTGGCTTTTTTATTAAAGGCAAGTAAGAGTATCGTATTTTCTTTCGCCTTTACTTCAGTTAGTGATTCTGATGTGCGGAAAAACTTTGTGAGCTTTCAAAAAGAATTATTGCCTTTTCTGGTTAAAGCAGCTCTTTAAACCCCTCCAAAATATTTCTTTTTCTTTACAATTTCGTAATATACCGATTTGGTTTTCGGTATAGAATCCTCTATATTTACTTCGTAACATCATTCGCAATGAGCAAAGAGGTTTTAGAGATTTCTATATTGATAGACGAGAAATTTGATGTGAGCTTTGATCTTGTTGAGGGCATTTTAGGATTTATCCTTAAAGTTTTTGGTAAGTAAACGCTGATAAGTCGGTTTCTGAACGGCGGGGCTTGATTTTGTATCCCGATTAGAATCATTATGTCTAAAAAAAAGTAATAGGAACTATTAAATACAAGCTTTAGCTTTGCATCAGAATGAGTAGAAATAAAAGAGCTGGAACGGTTACTATCCTTCCCAACTTAAGTATTATTGATATTGCTGAAGAAGGCAAAGGAGTAGCAAAAGCCGATGAGCTTGTTGTATTTGTAGATAAAGCCGTACCAGGCGATATCGTTGATGTCAAAATCGTAAAAAAGAAAAAGAACTTTGCTGAAGCAGTAATAGAAACACTTCACACTGCATCTGATTTGAGGACCGATCCTTTTTGTCAGCATTTTGGTACTTGTGGCGGGTGTAAATGGCAGCACATGCAATACGATGCCCAATTACATTTCAAGCAGAAAAATGTTGAAGCCGCTTTGCAGCGGCTGGCAAAAGTAGATACTTCTGCAATGGAGCCTATTTTAGGTTCTGCAGAGAATAAATATTACCGTAACAAACTAGAATATACTTTTTCAAATAAAAGATGGCTGAATGCCGGAGATATGGCAAATCGTGATGATATGCCAGAAGGTGAAGATTTGGAAATGAATGCGCTCGGTTTCCATGTTCCGTTACGATTTGATAAAATCCTTGATATTCAGCATTGCTACCTGCAGGCAGAGCCTTCCAATACGCTAAGAAACCAGGTTAGGGGTTATGCATTAAGAACAGGACTTACTTTCTATGATTTGCGTAACCATGAAGGTAACTTAAGAAACCTGATTATCCGTACGTCTTCTACAGGGGAGGTGATGGTTGTGGTTGTTTTCGCTTACGTAGAGCAGGAACAGGTAGATGGACTGATGGAATATCTTAAAGTTAATTTCCCCGAGATTACTGCGCTACAGTACATTATCAATCAAAAGAAAAATGATACTATTTTTGATCAGGATGTGATTACCTATGCAGGACGCGATCATATTTTTGAAGAAATGAACGGCCTGAAGTTTAAGATTGGTGCTAAGTCATTTTATCAGACTAACTCTTTACAGGCACATGAATTGTACAAAATCACCAAAGATTTTGCCGGTTTCAAAGGCAATGAGCTAGTTTATGATTTATACACTGGCGCCGGGACTATCGCTAATTTTGTAGCAGGTAGCGTAAAGCAAGTAGTTGGCGTAGAATATGTGCCTACTGCAATAGAAGATGCTAAGTTTAACTCTAAACTGAACGGAATAGACAATACGATTTTTTATGCGGGGGATATGAAAGATATCCTGACGCGGGAGTTTATTGCTGAGCATGGTAAACCAGATGTAGTGATCACTGATCCTCCGCGTGCAGGTATGCACGCTGACGTAGTAGAGCGGTTACTAGAGATGGAAGCAGAAAAAATTGTTTATGTAAGCTGTAATGCAGCTACCCAGGCAAGAGATCTTGCTTTATTGAAAGAAAAGTATGATATCGGCCGTATTAAGCCGGTTGATATGTTCCCGCATACACAGCACGTAGAAAATGTAGTTTTACTGAACCTGAGAAAAGCTTAGTTTAGATTTTAAAAAGAAACAGAGATGGATATAGAAGAGTTATTGCCCCAGCAACAGCCGGACGGAGAGAAGAATAGCAAAAAAGTAAGCCCGCTGGTCAGCCTTGAAAAAGATCTGGAATTATATAAAGAGTCCATTAAAGAGATTTCGGAAGAAATTATTGTAGAAGGACTTTCTGATTACCCAATTTTCGTAGCACATCAGCACACCGTTTCCATAGGAGAAATGATCTTAAATAAAGATGAGCTGAATACCAACTGGACAATTCAAGCTTCTATGTTTGAAGAATTTGTTGAAAAGGGAATTATCAAACCTGAATTAAAAGAGTTGTTCCTGAAGAATTATAAAAAACCAGGCGATTTCATGTGTGTATTTGTGATCGTTCCGGACGGTGCTAATTTCATTTATTACCCTTACGAAACTAAGGGTTAATAAAAAAACACTACCCAATGGCAATAGGGTAGTGTTTATTATAAAAACTCAATTTCAGTTTATTAATCAATATGTCTGATTCCTGTGTTTTTGGAAGTAACATGTAATGGTGCATTTCCTTTATAACGGATATTGCCACCGCTGCTTGTAGAGGCTTCTAGTCCCTTGGTTACATTTACTGTTACATTCGCACCAGAACTTACTGATACTTTTGCATAATTAGTAACCAAGTCTACAGCATCGATGCTTGCTCCGGAGCTTGAACTTAAATCCATATTAGCAGCAGTCCCGTTGATTGCTGCAGAAGCGCCGCTGCTGGTGTGCAATTCCAGGTCGCTGCAAGCTATCTTTGCATTTACACTCGCTCCAGAAGAGGCTCTTACTTCCAGCTTGGTGGTCTTTAATAAATTTTCTGTTAATAATGAACTTCCGCTGCTTGCACTAATGCTATTCAATGTTTTATAATTAACATACACCTTCGCGCTCTTATTCTTAAAGTTATTTCTAAAGCTGTTATTCTCTTTCCAGCTTACGCGGAGCTTGTTGCCTTGTTTTTCTACAAGGACCTCATCTATTACGCCTTCTTTAGCAATGATCTTCGCATTCTCTACTGAACCCTGAGTAATAACTAATTCTATTCCTGCACTTACACTTACTTCTGAAAAGTTGCTCACTGCTACATTTTTTGTTTGCTGGGCTTTTACCGGAAGTGTATATGCTGCGGCTGTGAGCAGCAATAATAAGAGCGTTGGTTTAATTAAGGATAAAGATTTCATAAAATACTTTTTTTAGGTTTATAACAATTAGACGCTGCTGGTTTGTAAACGTTGCAGTGTTTTGAAATTATTTTTCAGATATTTGATTTAGAACCTAAAAATTCTTCTTTTTGTACCCAAATCAAATCGTTTCAAATGGCCGACTCACAATTACTTATTTTAGATAAAAAACAAATCCAGCAGAAAATTAACCGTATGGCCTATCAAATACTGGAGGATAATTTAACTGAAAAAGAAATTGTGCTTGCAGGGATCTGGGACAGGGGATATAAATTAGCACTACGTTTAAAAAATGTACTGTCAGAAATATCAGATCTTAAAATTACAATGCTTAAGATTGAGCTGGAAAAAGAAAATACAAAGCTTTCTGCTACCACGGATATTGAACCTGTGAAGGTGAAGAACAAAGTAATTATACTGGTAGACGACGTGCTTAATAGTGGTAAAACACTGGCCTACGGCTTTGGTGTTTTTCTTAATACCCCGCATAAGAAAGTCAGAACTGTCGTGTTAGTAGACAGGAGCCACAAAATATATCCTGTTGCAACCGATTTTGTGGGTTTACAGATGGCTACCGTGCTTAAAGAACATGTAGATGTGATTTTAGATGTTGAAGGCCAGGAAGACGGGGTGTATTTAAGTTAATGCTATAAGTATATCACCTTTTTACGTAATTTTGTAACATGAAATATGATTTGGCCGTAACTATAGATAAAGCTTCAGGTTTTTGCTTTGGGGTAGTGTATGCGATAGAAATGGCGGAAGATATCCTGGCGGAAGATGATTATCTATATTGTCTCGGAGACATTGTTCACAATGACGAGGAGGTAAGGCGGTTAACTGATAAAGGTTTACGTATCATTGATCATGAACAATTGCAGTTGCTGCATAACGAAAAGGTCCTGATCAGGGCACATGGAGAAGCGCCGTCCACTTACGAGCTTGCGCTAAACAATAATCTTATTTTAATTGATGCTTCTTGTCCTGTTGTGCTAAAATTGCAGAACAGGATCAAAAATTCATATGATGATAAAGAGCAGATCCTGATCTTTGGGAAACATGGCCATGCTGAAGTAATCGGTCTCCAGGGGCAGACTGACGGTGAGGCAATCGTATTTCAGGATTTGTCTGAGCTTGATGATGCAGATCTGCCTGCAAAATTCACGTTGTATAGCCAGACCACAAAAAGTACAGAAAAATTTTACCATATCAAAGATCAGCTTCTGAGCAGGGGATATGAGGTAAAAGCCAATGATACCATTTGCCGGCAGGTCTCCAACCGTTATGGTGACCTGGAAGAGTTTGTTGTTAATTTTGACAAAATCATCTTTGTTTCGGGAAAAAAATCTTCCAACGGAAAGGTGCTTTATGATGTTTGTAAAAAGTTTAATGATGAATCTTATTTCATATCCAGTGAGGATGAATTAGATAGGGGCTGGTTTCAGCCTAATGATAAAGTTGGTATTGCAGGTGCTACATCTACCCCGATGTGGTTAATGGAGCAGATAAAAGCCAAATTGCAGTCTTTCTAACTGTTTGTTCATCATTAAAAAGTAATTATTCAATTGCCGTTTTATAGCGGGTTTAGCTTAATGTATATTTGTTTCCGAAACTGATTTGGAGTATTTATCCAAGTTGTTTCATTTTATTATTATGGGAAAAAAGGGCGTATTGTTAGTGAATTTAGGAACTCCGGATAGCCCGGAAGTACCAGATGTGCGTAAGTATCTTGATGAGTTTTTGATGGATGAACGTGTGATTGATATTAATGCATTTAGCAGAACTTTACTGGTAAAAGGTGTAATCGTTCCTTTCCGTAGTCCTAAAACTGCCAAGCTGTACAAAGAAATCTGGGACGAAAATGGTTCTCCATTATTGTACTATAGCAAAATACAGGCTGCAATGGTTCAGGAACAGTTAGGGCCAGAGTATCACGTAGAGCTGGCTATGCGTTACCAAACACCATCAATTGCCAGTGCTTTAGAGAATATGAAGGCTGGCTTGGTGGAGAGTATACAAGTAATCCCTTTGTTTCCTCAATATGCTTCTGCAAGTACAGGCTCGGTTATACAGAAGGTAATGGAAATCGTAGCTAAATGGCAAACTATCCCACCTATATCTTTTGTCAATTCTTTTCATGATAATGAAACGATGATCAGTACTTTTGCTGATAATGCGAAGAAATACCAGCCTGAAACATACGACCAGATCCTGTTTAGTTTTCACGGACTGCCAGAACGCCAGCTAAAAAAATGTGACCATACCGGGCATCACTGTTTAAAGGCAGAGAACTGCTGTAGTACATTAACTGATGTCAATAAATTCTGTTATTCTGCACAATGCCATGATACTGCAAGGCTGATTGCAGCAGAACTTAATATACCGGCTGATAAATATTCTGTCTGCTTCCAGTCGAGATTAGGAAAAGAACCCTGGCTGCAGCCCTATACGAGCGATGTACTTAAGCAATTAGCTGATCGCGGTAAAAAGCGCTTGCTGGTATTCTGTCCTGCCTTTGTAGCTGATTGTCTGGAAACGCTTTACGAGGTTACGGTAGAATATGGTGAAGAATTTAAAAAGCTGGGCGGTGAAGAAGTGCAGTTGGTTTCCAGTTTAAATGATCATCCCCAATGGATAGCTGCCTTGGTAAAAATGGTAAAAGATCAGCCTGTCGCTTAATTATATTTCTCCAGGAATTTTACAATCTGTGCGGTAGAACCTGTTTTGTCTACAACATATTTTTTAGCTTTTATTCCTGCATTTTTATCTTTCTGCAGCTTTTCAAAAGCTGCAGAAAGATCTTCTGCGGAGCTAATGCTTACCGCTCCGCCTAATGCAAGCAAATCTTTGGCTTCTTGAAATTTATCGTATTTCGGACCAAAGATTACAGGTAATCCAAAAGCAGCAGCTTCTAGTGTATTATGTATCCCGCTTCCAAACCCACCACCAATATAGGCGATTGCTGCATATTGATAGATTGAACTGAGCATCCCTATATTATCAATTAAAAGTACACGCTGATCTGCAGGTATACTTTCTGGAGTCAAGGCTGTGTATCTTAATGCGCCCGGGAATAATTTGAGGAGTTGTGCTATATGCGGTAAATCAATCTCATGTGGCGCGATGATCAATTTCCAATTTTGAAACAATGGAAACTGGTTCGTCAAATTCTTTAAAAGGGCCTCATCTTGCGGCCATGTGCTCCCTGCAATAAAAACCAATGCACCACTGCAAAAATCTTCAATTATTGGTAAGCGCTTAGGCGATTTCACATTTTCTGCTACCCTGTCAAATCTGGTATCTCCGCTCAGGCTTACATTGTTTAAATTTAATCCTTTCAATAGCTCCAGGCTCTGTGTATTCTGTACAAAGAAGTGCGTGACATAACTTAGTAGGTTTCGGTAAAAGCCCCCATACCATTTAAAGAAAACCTGATCAGGCCTGAATATTCCGGAAATAATTATAAGCGGTACCTGCTGCTCATGCAATGTTTTAAAGTAGTGGTACCAAAATTCATATTTAGTAAAAATGGCAACTTCAGGATTAATTAAAGCTATAAACTTTTTCGCGTTCTGTTTCGTATCCAATGGTAAATAAAATACACCTGCTGCAAGTGGATAATCTTTACGAATCTCATAGCCTGAAGGGGAGAAAAAAGTGATAATTATCCGCTTCCCAGGATATTTCTTTTTAATGTCTTCTAAAACTGGTCTACCCTGCTCAAATTCACCAAGAGAGGCGAAATGGAACCAGATATGCTTTTTTGATGAATCAATTTTTTCTGCTATCGTATTAAGTATTTTCTTTCTTCCATTTATGAACAGTTTCGCCTTTTTATTAAACGCAGAGGCGGTAAATACTAATAATTTGTACAGAATTATACCAAAATTATAAAGCAAAAGCATTTTGTATGTTTATTTATTATCTTAGCCGAAGATACTTGATTAAAATTTAAGATTTAACGCTAATCTGATAACAAATTAAGCCTTAGGCTAATGAGTTGGCAGGTGACTATGGGCCTACTTGAAACTAAAATATATCATATGAAAATTGCCGTAATTGGAACAGGATATGTCGGTCTGGTAACAGGAACATGTCTCGCAGAAACAGGGAACACTGTGACTTGTGTAGACATTAATGAAGCCAAGGTGCTCAAAATGCAAAATGGTGTAATACCTATTTATGAGCCGGGACTAGATGTTTTGTTCTTAAGAAACATTGTACAAAAAAGGTTAACTTTTACTACAGATCTCGCTGCTGCTATTAAAGATGCCCAAATCATTTTTATGGCTTTGCCAACGCCTCCGGGTGGAGATGGCGCTGCAGATCTTTCTTACATTTTAGGTGCGGCAAAAGATATTTCTAAATTGATCACAGAATACAAAGTGATCGTAAACAAATCTACTGTTCCAGTAGGAACGGCAGATAAAGTACAGGCTGTTTTTACTGAAAATACCAGTGTAGAAGTTGATGTGGTTTCAAACCCGGAATTTCTACGTGAAGGGGTTGCTGTAGATGATTTCATGAAACCTGACCGTGTAGTAATCGGTACACGCAGTGAACGTGCACAAAAATTAATGGCAGAATTATATGGCCCGTATGTACGTCAGGGAAATCCAATCCTGTTTATGGATGAGAAATCTTCGGAGCTGACTAAGTATGCGGCAAATTCATTCCTTGCTACGAAGATCACTTTCATGAACGAGGTTGCCAATCTTTGTGAGTTAGTTGGTGCTGATGTAGATGCCGTGCGTAAAGGAATTGGTTCTGATGAGCGGATTGGAAAACGTTTCCTTTTCCCTGGAATCGGTTACGGTGGTTCATGTTTCCCTAAAGATGTACAGGCATTGGCTAAATCTGCTGAAGAAAATAAATATGACTTTGCTATCCTGAGAGCTGTAATGGAAATCAATGAGAAGCAAAAGATAGTATTGGTAAATAAATTGGTTACTTATTACAAAGGGGCACTTGCAGGTAAGCATTTTGCACTTTGGGGACTAGCCTTTAAGCCTGAGACTGATGATATCCGTGAGGCTCCTGCTTTGTATATTATCGATGAGCTGGTAAAACAAGGTGCAACTGTTACGGTATTTGATCCGGAAGGAATGGAAAATGTAAAAGGAATCATCGGAGATAAAGTAAAATATGCCGAGAATCAATACGATGCATTATTAAATGCAGACGCATTGCTAATCGCAACAGAATGGTCAGTATTCCGTAATCCTGACTTCGATAGAATGGAAGAGAAATTAGCTAACAAGGTTATTTTTGACGGACGTAATTTATATGATCTGCAAAAAATGATCGATTTAGGATATTATTATAACAGTATAGGACGTAAATTAGTTGAACATGGCGCGTAAAAGAGTATTAATAACCGGTGCTGCCGGATTTTTGGGTTCGCATTTATGCGATAGGTTTATTAAAGAAGATTACCATGTAATCGCAATGGATAACCTGATTACAGGTGACCTGAAGAATATCGAACACCTTTTTTCTTTAGAAAATTTTGAGTTCGCTCATCACGATGTTTCTACGTTTGTTTATGTGCCTGGGGAATTGGATTATATTCTTCATTTTGCGTCTCCTGCAAGTCCGATTGATTATCTTAAGATCCCTATTCAAACTTTGAAAGTGGGTTCATTAGGTACGCATAATTTACTTGGACTGGCAAAGCATAAAAAGGCAAGAATGATCATCGCTTCTACATCAGAAGTTTATGGTGATCCAAATGTTAACCCGCAACCGGAAGAATATTGGGGTAATGTTAACCCGGTTGGTCCGAGGGGAGTTTACGATGAAGCTAAACGTTTCCAGGAAGCAATGACAATGGCTTACCATACTTTCCATGGTGTGGAGACGCGTATTGTACGTATTTTTAATACATACGGACCAAGAATGCGACTTAACGACGGACGTGTATTGCCTGCATTTATTGGTCAGGCACTAAGGGGTGAAGACTTAACCATTTTTGGTGATGGTACACAAACACGCTCTTTCTGTTATGTTGATGATTTAGTAGAAGGAATTTACAGATTGCTGCTAAGCGATTACGCACAGCCTGTAAACATCGGGAATCCAGATGAAATTACGATTGGCCAGTTTGCAGAAGAAATCATTAAGTTGACCGGTACTACGCAAAAGGTGATTTATAAAGACTTACCTGTCGATGATCCGAAACAACGTCAGCCAGATATTACCAAAGCCAGGGCGATATTAAATTGGGAGCCTAAGGTAAATCGTGCAGATGGATTAAAAATCACTTATGAGTATTTTAAAAGCCTGCCTGAAGAGTCGCTGATAAATAATGAGCATAAAGATTTTACAACTTACAACCGTTAATACGAAATGGGAAAAATATTAGTCACGGGCGGAACCGGGTTTATCGGTTCTCATACTGCTGTTGAATTAATTAGTGCTGGTTACGAAGTAGTGCTGGTAGATGATTTTTCAAATTCAAGCAGAAAGATACTTACCCAACTGGAGACCATCACTGGTAAAAAACCTGAATTTGTAGAAATGGATCTCTGCGATGAAGCAAAGGTGAAAGAATTGGTGGCAAATTATCCTGATATCACTGGGGTAATTCACTTTGCGGCATTTAAAGCCGTTGGAGAGTCAGTACAGCAACCTTTAAAGTATTACAAGAATAATTTCTATTCGCTGATCAACTTGATTGGCGCATTTAAAAGCAAAGTAGACCTGGTATTCTCCTCGTCATGCACCGTTTACGGTCAGCCAGATACTTTACCGGTAACAGAAGATGCGCCTGTTAAAAAGGCAGAATCTCCATACGGTAATACTAAACAAATCGCGGAAGAAATATTAATTGATACCTGCGCTGTTTCACCAGAGCTGAATGTGATTTCTTTACGCTACTTTAATCCGGTAGGGGCTCATGAAACTGCATTGATTGGAGAATTGCCAATTGGTGTACCGCAGAACCTTGTCCCTTTTATCACGCAATCTGCTATAGGTAAACGCGGCCCGATCACTGTTTTTGGAAGTGATTACAATACACCTGATGGAAGTGCGGTAAGAGATTATATACATGTAGTAGATCTTGCAAAGGCACACGTGGCAGCGATTAAACGCCTGGAAGATAAAAAAGCAGATAGTAATTATGAAGTTTTCAATTTAGGTACCGGTAAAGGATCTTCAGTTTTAGAGATTGTTCATGCTTTTGAACAATCTACTGGTGAAAAGCTAAATTACACTGTAGGTCCAAGAAGAGATGGAGATGTAGAGCAGGTTTGGGGAGATGTAACTAAATCTACTGCCCTTTTGGGGTGGACTGCAGCGTTAGGGATTAATGAAATGATGCTTTCCGCATGGAAGTGGGAAAAATATATTAAAGACAACCCTTTCTAAATGTTGTTAAAAGATCATAAAGATCTAAAAGCCGCAATAACAGCTATTCCCCCAAAGGAGAAAGATAAGTTATTGCTTCGTCTGATTGCAAAAGATAAGGTGCTCACCGAGCACCTTCATTTTAAATTGCTGGAAGACGAATCAGATCTTGAAGAAAGGCATCAGGTCCTTACACAAGAGATCAGCGAGGCAATAGAGAATTTAAATATGATGAGAAAGCCAACTTCTAAGGAGGCTTTGCTCATTATGCGAAAGCTAAATGGAAAAGTTAACCATCATTATAAGGTAACTAAAGACCCAAATACTGAGGTAGAACTTCGCCTTCACTTATTAAATCATCTGCCAATCGGATATAATGAAGGTTTATTTTCTCCATTGGCGAAATTCAACGAACGGTTGAAAACCTATTTTTTAAGAACGGGCCTCGCTCTTTATAAAAAATATATAAAATTGCATGAAGATCTGCAGTACGATTTGAAAGATGAATTTAATGGGTTGTTAGAAAAAATCGCAGTACACAAATTATTAAAAGAAGCCCTGGAGCTGGGGCTGCCAGAAAAAATAAACTAAAAGAGATGAAGAAGATTTTAATAACTGGGGGAGCTGGATTTATCGGTTCTCACGTAGTAAGGAGATTTGTCAATAAATACCCAGATTATGAAATTGTAAATCTGGATAAGTTAACTTATGCAGGTAATCTTGCAAACCTGACGGATGTAGAAGCGAATGCAAATTACCGCTTTGTTAAGGCTGATATCACAGATGCAGAAGAGATGAACAGCTTGTTTAAATCAGAAAACTTTGATGCAGTGATCCATCTTGCGGCAGAATCCCATGTAGACAGATCGATTACTGATCCTACTGCTTTTGTGATGACCAATGTAATTGGTACAGTAAACTTGCTGAACGCTGCACGTGAATATTGGAAGGGTGACTATGAAACCAAAAGATTCTATCACGTTTCTACAGATGAAGTATATGGTGCATTAGGAGATACAGGAATGTTTACGGAAAGTACAGGATATGATCCGCATAGTCCGTATTCAGCTTCTAAAGCTTCTTCGGATCACTTTGTTAGGGCTTATCATGATACTTACGGCATTGATGTAGTCATCTCTAACTGCTCAAATAACTATGGCTCGCACCATTTTCCTGAGAAACTGATCCCACTGGCCATTAATAATATTAAGAGCAATCTGCCTGTTCCTGTTTATGGTAAAGGAGAGAATATTCGCGACTGGTTATGGGTAGAGGATCATGCACGTGCAATAGATGTAATTTTCCATGAAGCAAAAACAGGAGAAACTTACAATATAGGCGGGCATAACGAGTGGAAAAATATTGATTTGATTCATTTATTGTGCAAGATCATGGATAAAAAACTTGGTCGTGAAGAGGGTGAATCGGCAAAGTTGATTACTTTTGTGACTGATCGTGCCGGGCATGACCTTCGCTATGCGATCGATTCTACAAAATTACAGGAGAAATTAAACTGGGTGCCTAGCCTTCAATTTGAAGAGGGACTAGAAAAAACAGTAGCATGGTACCTGGAGAATGAGGAGTGGTTAACAAATGTAACCTCAGGAAACTACCAGAAATATTATGACACACAATATAGTGCCAGATAAAAGCTAAAAAGATAATCATTACAAGAAATGGCCTGCAGTATCATTACTGCAGGCCATTTCTTGTATATGGTGATGTTAATATAAACTACTTATAGTTTTATCGGTTTTACTCATAACGTAAAGCCTCTACAGGATCTAGTTTGGAGGCTTTTCTTGCTGGATAGTAGCCTGATACTACGCCTACCAAGACACAAAGGGCAAAACCGCCGATAATAAACAACCAGGGGATAATAAATGAGCCGCCCATCGCAAGCGAGATGACATTGCCCAGCAAGATACCAAATAGTATACCCATCGCACCTCCCATCAGGCAGATCATCACTGCTTCTATCAGAAACTGTTTACGGATTACTGATGGATTGGCACCGATAGCTTTCCTGATACCAATCTCCCTTGTTCGTTCTGTAACAGATACCAGCATAATATTCATTAATCCAATAGATGCACCAATAAGTGTAATTACACCAATTGCAACACCACCTATGGCTATGTATTTCAGATTTTCAAAAAGTGTCTGCGCTACGGCATCACTTTTGGTGATCTCGAAATTCTCAGATTCCTTAATCTTGATCTTACGGATATTTCTAAATTCTGCAGTTGCTTCTCCGATTACATTATCCATCTGGTCGTTATTGTTGACCATCACAGTAAGCGTATATGATGGATTGGAACTTGCATTGATTAGCTTCGCCTTATAAATAGGAATAAAAATAGCTCTGTCTACATTAGTGCCCATACTAGATCCCTTGCTTACCAATACACCAATAACCTTCAGGCGGTTACTGCCAGCAGTAAGGATCTTATCAATTGGAGAATCGTTTTTAAATAGTTTTTTACTGATTTCCTCCCCGATAATGCACACATTACTGCCAGTCTCTACTTCATGCACACTGAAATTTCTACCTAAAGCCAAGTCCAGGCCCTGTGATTCCAGTCCGCTTTCATCAATACCTCTTATTGTAACATTTGGATTTGTTTTTTCCTGATTATATTTTGCTGTTGCACCGTTAGAGGCGATTACACTGAGCGTAACTACAGCTGGTGCATTGAGTCGTTTTTTAAAAGCAACCGCCTCTTCATATCGTATAGATTTGAATGCTTTTGGCCGTTCCCCGGAACCACCTATACGTATCCCTGTTCCCCTGTTCCTGATATTAAAAGAGTTGGCCCCCATGTTTGAAAAAGCTTCGGTCATGCTTTTCTTCACGGCATCCAGTGTAGTCAGGATGCCTACCAGCGCTGATAATCCGATAGCGATTATTAATGCGGTAAGCATTGTGCGCAACCGGTTGCTCTTAATCGCCTGCATGGCAAGTCTTACATTTTCTGTATAGGTCATTTCGTCGGGATATGTTTAGGCACGGGATTAAAATTAAAAAGTCCCGCTGTTAGGACAACGGGACTGGTAAAATGTTACACGTAATTACTAAAAAGTAGTAAAGAACTTGAAAAATTAATATGTATAACCTGATTAAACGGAAAAGCTTGTCCCACATCCGCAGGTGCTGTCTGCATTTGGGTTACTGAAAGTAAATCCTCTTGAATTTAGACCGTCCTGCCAATCCACCTGCATACCGATTAAATACATCTGGTGTGCTTTATTCATATAAATTTTAATTCCGTTGATAAGAAATTCCTGATCACCATCTTTTTTTTGATCAAAACCCAGCAGGTAGCTCATTCCTGAACAGCCACCACCTTCAACACCAACACGTAAACCGAAATCGTCGGCAATTTCCTGCTGATCTTTTAATTTCCTAAGCTCTTTAACGGCAGTTTCAGTAAAAGAAACTGGTGCAAACGCTGTGTCAACTGTACTCATGATATTTGTAATTGGATGAAGTACAAATATAATAACAAATCATTTACCCGTTAGCAGATAAAAATCTGTAACAGTCAATTTGACGTAAAGAATTGGATTTATTCATAATAAAAATACATTTTTGTTAGCTAATAGAAACCTATAATGAACGTAACGTATTTAATAATCCCATTTATACTTCCTGTCATCAGCGGAGTGCTGATAGTGATCATTTCCTGGTGTTTTATCCGGATTGATATCAAAAAATACATAGATAGCTGGATAACCCGGTCTGCCAATGCTGTCCATTTAAAGGGTGCTGCTTTGCCTGATAATCCCTCGCTATTTGCTGAGGTGAAAAAAGAAGAGCGTGCCGCATTACTACAGCTCCGCTTACAAGCGCATGAACGGATGATTGTTTTTATAGACCGCCTTAATCCTGCTAACTTGTTCTTAAGGTTGCACCAGCCCGGAATATCGGCAAGGGAGCTCCAGGCATTGATTTTAAATGAAGTGCGGCAAGAGTACCAGCATAATGTTTCTCAGCAGCTTTATTTAAGTTCTGCTAACTGGATTGTTTTAAGTAAATTGAAAGAGGATACACTGGCAATGCTCAATAATGCTGTAGCAGTCCTTCCTGCACAAGCAAGCGGAGTAGATTTAAGCAAAAAAGTCTTGGAACATGTAGCGGCAATAAATGAAAATCCGTACGATTTAACTATCGAATTACTAAAACAAGACATTCATCAATTATTCGCATAAATATCCATCAGCTATCATGATATGGAAGATAAAAAAAAGGTTACCAGCTCGGGTATTGAGGTAAAGCCGCTTTATACGCTAGCCGCTGAAATGAATGAACGGCCGGGTGAGTTCCCTTTTACAAGGGGGATTCAGAAAAATATGTACCGCGGCCGGTTATGGACTATGCGGCAGTATGCCGGTTTTAGTACTGCCGAAGAATCGAATAAGCGATATCACTATTTGTTGCAGCAAGGCACTACAGGGTTGTCTGTAGCATTTGATCTGCCCACACAGATTGGGTACGATTCTGATCATGAGATGGCCGAAGGGGAAGTCGGTAAGGTTGGTGTAGCAATTGATTCGCTGAAGGATATGGAGCTGTTGTTCGAGGGAATTGAGTTGGAAAAGATTACAACTTCTATGACAATCAATGCAACAGCGTCTATCTTACTGGCTATGTATATTGCATTGGCTAAAAAACAGGGTGCAGATTTGGGGCAAATCTCTGGGACGATTCAAAATGATATTTTAAAGGAATACGCTGCTAGGGGTACTTACATCTATCCGCCAAAGGCATCCATGCGGATTATTACTGATATTTTTGAGTATTGCAGTAAGGAAGTACCAAAATGGAACACTATCTCTATTTCTGGTTACCATATCAGGGAAGCAGGGTCAACAGCTGTTCAGGAATTGGCTTTTACACTGGCAAACGGTAAGGCGTACTTAAATGCCGCTTTGGCAAAAGGTCTGGATATAAATGTCTTTGCTAAAAGACTTTCATTTTTTTTCAATTGTCATAATAATTTTTTTGAAGAGATTGCAAAATTCCGTGCAGCGAGAAGGATGTGGGCACACATTACCAGGTCTATGGGGGCTACGGACGAAAAAGCTCAGATGCTTCGGTTTCATACCCAAACCGGGGGCTCTACACTTACCGTACAGCAGCCGATGAATAATATTATCAGGGTAACTAATCAGGCGATGGCCGCGGTGCTGGGAGGTACCCAATCCCTGCATACCAACGGGTTTGATGAAGCACTTTCTTTACCTACAGAAGCTGCCGCAAAAATTGCTTTGCGAACCCAGCAGGTAATCGCTTTTGAGAGTGGGGTGGCGGATACTGCAGACCCGCTGGCAGGGTCTTTTTTTGTAGAAAGTTTAACGGATGAGATGGAGGCGGCAGCCCAATTATATGTGGATAAAATCGATGCAATGGGGGGGGCGGTAAACGCGGTTGAAAACGGATATATTCAAAATGAAATCGCTGCGGCGGCATACGAATATCAACTCGATGTGGAAAATGGTGGCAGGATTATTGTAGGTGTGAATAGGTTTACGCAGAAAGAGGAAGGAATTACTGATACACTTCAAATTGACGAGTCTATCAGAACCATACAAACAGAGAAATTAAATCGTTTAAAGCTAGCTCGAAACGGCTCTGAAGTGGCA